>OHPP01001038.1_pt1 | contig 13341 bp, 9 predicted proteins | sample 1577731 | NCBI WGS metagenome assembly OHPP01 (sample SAMEA3879536, study PRJEB24766) | human gut metagenome | biome: human-associated habitat; feature: feces | place: USA | collected 1985/1987
CCAAGAGAGCGGAAACGAGCAAATCTGGCGTGGCCTTTTCCCCGCAGGGCAGGCTGTTTTCCATCTTTATACTCGTACCCTGCTTCCTGCAAAATTTCAATCAGTTCCCGGAAGTCTTTTGGTTTTCTTGCCAATGCTGCATCAATGGCCTCGCAGATTTCATCCCGCTGCGATTTTTTCTCCGGGTATTCCGTTCTCTTCTGCCGCTCTCCATAGGGCTTCCGGATAATGACCGACAACCGGTGTTCCAGACAGACGATATCACTGAGCCTTGCCAGTGCAAGACCGGATAAGCGAAAATCTCGGAATTTTCTGGTGCTGTCTAATGTAGTCGAATTAAAAATAATGTGGTTATGAATGTGCGCACGATCAACATGGGTAGCCACGATAAAGGCATGTTTTCCCTTAGTAAAGCGCATGGCCGTCTCATATCCAACCTTGTTCGCCTCCTCCGGCGTGATTTCTCCGGGCTTAAAAGATTGCCGAATCTGATATGCAATCACATCATGCGCCTGGGTTCTACCGGTGATATGCTCATACTGCCGTTTGGAAAGCAGAAATTCTTCATCACAGGTCTTTGCGTCACAGGCATACGCGCTGATGTATTTTCCATCTTCCGTCTTTGCTGCATTCTCAGAATAATCAGTACGGTCAGCCAGACACTGCGCTACCGTCTTTCCTTTATTGATATGCAGCGCAATTAGTCTTGTAGCCGCCATTTTTCATATTCCTCCATCTAAAAAGAGCTACCCGAAGGCAGCTCTTACCAATTCACTATTCTCATTTTAACATCCGTTCCCGATCATAAGCTCCCTGCAAATAAACGGCCTGCTTGATGATTTCTTCCATGTCGAAATAGATGCACATGATGCTTTCATAAAGCTTCCACACATTAGATTCGCTGCCGCCCACCATTTCCATCAGCTGGTCTTCCATCTTCGATTGCTCAGACTGTTTTTCCTGATAAGCTGTCTCTTCCACAAAATAGTTCTCTCCATCTGTTTCCTCGTACCGTAAATCATAATAATCTTTCATAAACTGAATATCCATCTAATCCCTCCTGAACTCAAACTGTCAAAACATCCTCTACACGCTCGCACAGCCGTTCCATCAGTTCCATGATGCCGCCCGCACCAACCGCAGCTGCGAACAGTCCCATCTCAATCAGGGTCAGCAGGAACGCATCCGTCCAGCTCGCCCGAACCACCGAATAGATGCCGCAGCCAAGAACGAACAACATAACCGGCGAAAGCACCCACAGGGATAGCTGCATCAGCAGATTCCAGATAAAGCATAGAAATCGCAGCAGAAACGCAACCGGCAGCAACAGGATTTTCAGCACCAGCTTCAACAAAAAACATACGATCTTCATGGATTTCACCCCTTCGTTTTTCTTTTCATCTTCATTTTACCGTACCCGCTTGCCAAACACCACGATGTCAACAGGGAAACCTCCAAAAATATGTAACGGCACAGACAGTTTCATCTGTGCCATGTGCTGTAGAAATCCCGCACATTTGCGCCGTCAGCGAATACCAGAAAGCCTCTTCAGGATCAGCTTCTGCATCTCCCAGAGTTCATCCAGTCGCTTCTGCAAATCCCGGATATCCTCCGCATAGATGCTTCCAGATTCATTGGCGCGTTTTGCGTACTGGTTCAGGTTGTTGCTGCATCGGCGAAGAAGTGTGGATACCTGCGCCACATCCGACAAATCAAGATTTACGCAGTACCCGTCCATCGCCATCTTTCTCATATAGGCACCGGTATTGCGGATGCCTAATTCTTTCTGCTTTTCACGAATCCTCGCCAGCTCTTCCGGATTTACCCGGACGTTGATCCAGTGTTCCCGAACACTCATAGTGCCACCTCCTCATCATCTCGATGTGTCATCGGCGGAATGCGCCCTGCACGGTCACGCAGCTCTGCCAGGACAGACGGCTTTTCTGTTGTATTCTCACGGTCAGGATCATCATTTCCACGGTCATCCATATTCAGCAGTGCGTCCAGTTCTGCCAGTCTTGCACTCTTCTCTGCCAGTTCTGCCTCCTGGGGAAACGGTTTTCCAAGCTCTGCCTGCGCAGCTTCCTGCTGGCTTCTAAGATTGTCCAACTGCTGTTCTGCCTTTTCCAATCTTGCAGGAATCCCGGCAAGAGCATTGTCCAGACGCTGGATATTACCCGCAGCACTGGTTCCGATGGGTACCCGGTGGGTCATCTCGCCTTTCAGCAGTACCTGATACTCTTTCTGGAAGCTGTCAAATGCCAGTTCCATCTTGAAACCTCGATAACTGCCAAGCGGTACCGGCTCCAGACTCTGATTGGCTTTACAGACCGCGAGGATTGCTTCACCGGCCTCAGCTTTTTCAGTAAATTGTGTGCCATTCACCTCCATACCGCAGAACCCCTCTTCCGGCAGCGGATGTGCCGCCACCGTCCGAATATCCGACTGAAAGCCCTTGATGAACCCCTGCGTTTTCTCAATCTCCGCAGGGAAATATTTCATCAGCTTATCCTCCAATCGGTACTGCTGGCTCTGATGGTCCGCCTTCAATACTTTCAGCCTTGCAACATCTACATCCAAGTCCATTTTCTCCTTGATCTGCGGGTCTCCTGCACAAAGTGCCTTGATCTCCGCATAGGAAAGAGCCTGCTCATCTACATCATCACAGGAACGTACCGGAGATTTGCTGGTCATGATCTGGCTGATAAATTTCTGCTTATTCTCCAGTGTCTGATAGAGGTAGGCATCAAAAGTTCCTTCCGTCACATACTGATAAACCTGCACTTCTTTGTTTCGGTTTCCCTGACGGATGATACGACCATTTCGCTGGGTCATGTCCGCAGGCCGCCAGCCCACATCCAGATGATGCACGGCCACCAGCCTGTCCTGCACGTTCGTGCCTGCACCCATCTTCTGTGTCGAACCTAACAATACCCGTACCTGTCCGGTACGCACTTTGGCAAACAAATCTTTCTTTTTTGCCTCAGTATCGGCATCATGAATAAATGCGATTTCTTCTTCCGGCACACCGGACTGAATTAGTTTGGCGCGGATATCCTCATAGACATTGAAGGTTCCATCGTTCTTCGGCGTGCTGAGGTCGCAGAACAGCAACTGGGTCAGCTTATCCGACTGTCCTTCCTCATAAATCCGAAGCACATTCCGCACACAGGCGTTGAGCTTGCTATTTGGGTCATCCGGCAGGAGCGGATTCATCAATCGCTGATCCAGTCCCAGCTTTCTGCCATCCGATGTGATTTTCAGCATGTTATCGACCGACGGGTCTACCACACCGGAATGCACAGCCGCCGCCCGTTCCGAAAGCTCCGCCACCATCGCCTGCTGATGCTCCGAAGGCTGCACCACCACGGTTTCAAATTTTGCCTCCGGCACCGGCAGATGCAGCTGATCGGAAGTCTTGATATCTGCCACTTCCTTGAACATATTCATCAGCTCCGGCAGGTTGAAGAATTTTGCAAATCTTGTTCTTGCCCGGTATCCGGTTCCTTCCGGTGCCAGCTCAATGGCTGTGGTGGTCTCACCAAAGGTAGAAGCCCAGCTGTCGAAATGGGTCAGCCCTTTCTGCTGCAACGTGCCGTACTGGAGATACCGCATCATGGTGTAAAGCTCCGTCATGCTGTTGCTGACCGGGGTGCCGGTCGCAAAAATGATGCCGCGCCCGCCTGTCAGCTCGTCCATATATTGGCACTTCATAAACATATCCGAAGATTTCTGCGCTTCCGATGTGGACAAGCCCGCAACATTGCGCATTTTTGTGTAGAGGAACAGGTTCTTGAACGCGTGTGCCTCGTCTACGAACAGCCGGTCTACGCCCAGCTGCTCAAAGGTAATCACATCGTCTTTTCGGTCGGTTGCCCGGAGTTTCTCCAATCTCGCCTCCAATCCTTTCCGGGTCTTTTCCATCTGTTTGATGGAGAAACGCTCGCCATTCTGGGATTTCATCTCAGCAATGGCGTTTTCGATTTCATCAATCTGGGCAGTCAAAATCCGCTCCTGCCGTTCTGCGGACACCGGAATTTTCTCAAACTGGGAATGCCCGATGATGACTGCATCGTAATCACCAGTAGCAATTCGTGCGCAGAACTTCTTTCTGCGGGCCGTTTCAAAGTCCTTTTTGCTTGCCACCAGCAGTTTTGCACTCGGATACAGGCGCAGAAACTCGTTTGCCCACTGAAGGGTCAAATGATTCGGAACGACAAACATGGATTTCTGGCACAGTCCCAGCCGTTTTGCCTCCATAGCAGAAGCGGCCATCTCGAAAGTCTTACCGGCACCCACTTCGTGGGCCAGCAGTGTATTGCCACCGTACAGCACATGAGCAATGGCATTCTGCTGGTGTTCCCGCAGCCGGATTTCCGGATTCATGCCGCCAAAGCGGATGTGGGAGCCATCGTACTCACGAGGACGGGTACTGTTGAACAGCTCGTTATACTTTTCCACCAGGTCCGCACGGCGATAAGGGTCTTTCCACACCCAGTTCTGGAACGCATCCTTAATGGCCTGCTGTTTCTGCTGGGCGAGGGTGGTCTCCTTTTTATTCAGAACCCGCTTCTGCTTGCCGTCTGCATCCTCCACGGTATCGTAAATACGAATATCCCGCAGATTCAGCGTATCCTCCAGAATTCGATAGGCATTGGCACGGCTGGTGCCGTAGGTCATATAGGCATGAACATCATTCCGGCTCGGTGTACTCTTACCGGTGATCTGCCATTCTGCCGTCATGGGAGAGAATTTCACTTCAATATTTCTGCGCAGATAGAACGGCGGTTCAAAGGTTTCTTCCATAAACTGCTGGATATAATCCCGATTGACCCATGTGGCACCAAGGCGCACATCAATCTCCGACGCATCCAGGTCTTTCGGCTGTGCTTTCTTCAAATATTCCGTGTTTACCGCAAAGGCAGGGTCAGAAGCCGCAGCCAGTTCTGCCACGCGGAGTTTTTCCCGGACATTGCCGGACAGATATTCATCAGCCGTCACCCAGCCGGTTTCCTCGCCGCCCTGCGTCATCGGGTCTTTGAAAATGACACCATGCAGTTCCTGCTGGATTTTTTCAAATTCTCCCGGTGTACCTAAAAGCTCCGACATATAGGGCAAATCCACTTTGCCGCGCTCTCCGATGGAGATTGCCAGAGCCTCTGCCGGAGTATCTACGCTGGTAACAGCCCGTTCCGGTCGAATCGTCCGTTTGGTGAACATATCCGCCTTGGATTCCAGCCTGCCGTTTTCATCTACATTTTCCAGAGAGCAGAGCAGATAATAAGACGAATCTTCTGAAAAAGCCTGCGCATTTGCACGGGAGTTGATAAGCCCATACTGATCGGCGAATCGGTCATAGGCTACATTCAGTTCCCGCTGTTTCTGGGCAATCGCGTCCTCCGGGTAATCGTTCAGCTGATAGTCGATCAGTTCCTGCACAATGGTACGAAGCTCCACCATGCCCTTGATCCTGCCGGTGGCTGTCGCAGAAAGGTCAGCCTTTCGCATGATGCTGTTCTCACGGAAGTAGACATCCCCATCCACCACCGCATAGGAGAAGTTCTTTACATTGGGGTCTGCCGGAATGGTTTCGCCCTGCAAGGACAGTTCTTCCTCCGGTGCCAGCTCCTGCGCTTCATAGTGACCGCCGATATGCTGCACAGCCTCATGCAGCTGGTCTCCCAGATCCTCATCCGGAATCGGAATGACCGTACATTCTTCCTTGCCGTACTGGGTACTTTCCGTTGTAATCTCACCCAGCACCATTTCCGGGTGGTCAACAAAATAGCTGTTGAGGGTAATACCCTCCGATGTCAGCCCCAGATGCACCCAATCCGGTTCGATATCAATGGGATGGTCTCTCTTTTGCAGAAAAATGATATCCGACACTACATCTGTACCGGCATTGGCACGGAATGCGTTGTTAGGAAGTCGAATGGCTCCCAGCAGTTCTGCCCGTTGCGCCAGATACTTTCGCGCGTCCGGATTCTTGGAATCCATCGTGTAGCGGCTGGTAACAAAGGCCACGATGCCACCGGGACGAACCTGATCCAATGCCTTGGCAAAGAAATAGTTGTGGATAGAAAATCCGAGTTTATCATAGGGCTTATCGCTGACACGGTAGTTGCCAAAGGGCACATTGCCCACGGCCAGATCATAGAAGTCGCGCCGGTCGGTGGTTTCAAAGCCTGCCACCTTGATTTCTGCCTGCGGATACAATTTCTGCGCAATGCGCCCGGTGATGGAATCCAGTTCCACACCATACAGTCTGCTTCCCAGCATGGAATCCGGCAGCATACCGAAGAAGTTGCCGACACCCATCGACGGTTCCAGAATATTGCCTTTCTCAAATCCCATACCGTCCAATGCCTCATAGATTGCACGGATCACGGTAGGGCTGGTGTAATGCGCATTCAGAGTCGAAGCCCTGGCTGCGGCATATTCTTCTTCCGTAAGAGCTGCTTTCAGCTCCTTATATTCGCCTGTCCAGGCAGTTTTCTCTGCGTCAAAGGCATCTGCCAGCCCACCCCAGCCGACATAATTGGCCAGCGTTTCCTGTTCCTCCGGTGTCGCATCCCTATGCTGATTTTCTAAGGCTTTCAGCGTGTAGATGGCATCCATGTTGGCACGGAATTTCTGCTTAGGACTGCCTTCGCCGAGGTGAAAGCTGTTGATGCGGTAGTTCTCCGCATGTTTTGCTTCATGCCCTGCCCGGAACGCTTCTTTTTTTCCAGAATTCAGATCAACCACCAGATTGTGCAGGTGAACATTTTCCTCATGCCCCAAAATTCTTGCCAGATTTTCCTTGCTTTCCGAGCGGAAGATCGGATACACGGAATCCGGGTCCCGAAGTTCCACATCGAAAAGCCCGACTTTTTCAATCGTAAATGCCTTTCCGTCCAGATACAGCGTATCGCCAACGCGATAATCCGGCTGCACCGGAGCTGCGGGTTCTGGCTGCACAGTTGCAGGCTCTTTTTCAGACTCCATGTTCCTGCCGCGAATCTCCTGCAACGCCTCTGATGCACTCACATAATCGGCAAATGTCTGCACTTTTCCGTCCGAATATCCGTAATACTCTTCTTTGACATAATCCCAGATGGCAAACGCATCTTTAGAATCCGGAAAGTTCTCGCCGGTCATTGTGACCACAAACCGTTCATCCGGTGCATAGCCAGACTCTCTGGAAAGTTCGCTGGCGTGTTCCTGCATTTCCAGTACCAGAGGATCTGTCTCTGCGTGAGCCGATTCCTGTACTTCTTCGGATTCCACATCTGGGAATGGAATGTCCTGCTGCAAATTCTGCTTGCTCTGTTCAACATAGAGCCAGTCTTTTGCTTCCCGTTCCTGAACTTTTTCAATCAACTGCTGGCGGTAGGTCTCTGCCTCCCATTCGCTGGTAAACTCTTCGCTGACACCATCCGGCTCCACATGAATGCCGTCCTGAATATCATCCCAGACCGCATAACCATCGTCTGTCTCCATCACGGTAAACCGCTGTGGTGCCGCCAGTTCACTCCGGGCATATACATCCGCAGCCGTATTCAGCATGTTGTCCACATGCTCATTTCCGGTATCGTAGCGTTCCGGTGGCGTTGGCGGAAACACATGGGCGGCAGTCGGCATAGGAAGCGGCGCGCCGTATTCCTGCTCCAGCTTCCGATACTCTTCCATTTCCAGCGCGGTCAGGTACTGATCATTTTCCACAAGCCGGTCTAACCGCTTATCCACCGCCGACCATGTGAGTCGCACTTCCCGGTCATGGTCATAATTGCGAAGCAGAATACCTCTTCCGTTATAATCGGCAAAACCGCGACTGCCATCCATAAAGGTATAGCTGTGGCCACCGAGACCGTATTCCGCTTTCAAGAATGCAGCTCGTTCTTTTGCGTCCCCTTGCTGCTGATACAGCGCATAAATACGGATCTTTCCGCCTTCAAAATTGGAGCCTGTCCGCAGCATCCGGTCGATTTCATCCTCAGAAATGACAAAAGCGGAGGGCTTTTCGCTCTCCGCTTCTTTGGCTGCATTTTCTGCCGCCGCATCAATTTTCTGAATCTGCTCTGCTTCGGACTGAAACAGACTCATGAAGTTTAACTGTTGATAAGTTCCGTCAGAATGACTTCCTCTGCCTGCGCTTTCAGCATGTTCATGTGCTGCACCCAGGCCATCTGGTTTGATTTCTTGTCCGGTGCCGGATTCGCTTTCAGAAGATCCGCCATCATCTGCTCCATCCGTGCGGTCGCGGTCTCCTGAATCTCCCACAGGTGCGGGTACAGCTTCTCGGTCAGGATCAGGTGATTGTACAGCAGCGTGTTGTTCTCCTGCAGGAACGCTCTGCGCATCCTCCCGTACTTGCCCAGGGGCTTCTGTTCCTGCACCGACAACTGGATGTCCGGAATCAGGTAATCGCCGTTCTTCGTGTAATTCAGCTCCATCATAGTTTTGGCTCCTTTCTGCCTGCTTATCTCTTTCATAGGTTCGGATCGTGCGTTCAATTTCCCGGAAGATCTGGCTGGACATTTCGCTGACCGCAGTTCCCAGCACATTGGCGGCAGCCTGCGTATTAAAATCAAAGATGTCCAGAAAATCCTCGTGCTCAAAATAGTCATCTGCATTGCCCACCGTCCGGGTAAAGACGGAATATGCGATGCTGACAGCGGCAGCTCTCTTAAAGGAAGCTCCGATGTTGAGTTCATCATATCCTTCCAGATAGGAATCTGCAACGATGTCACTGATCTGCCTGCGGTTTTCCTCCCAGTAATCCCTTGCAAGGCGTTCTGCCGCTTCCATGATATGATTTTCCAGAGACCCAGCACCGGCAGAAACATCAAATGCTGTATCCAGTGCGCGAATGATTGGCTGCTCATGCTCCGCATTCATTTTCCAGAGCTGTACCGGTCGGGAATTCTTCCGTTCTCCGGTATCTGCCACATCAAATACATACCGCAGTTTCGGCTGCTCGCCGCGCATGTCCAAAAGAGCAATGCCCTTGGAGCCACGCTTCACATAGCGGTTCATCCGATCATTCCAGAGATCGTACTCTGCACAGGCCGTCGCTTCTGGTCTCTGCTTATAGATCATCAGCTGCTCCGCAAAAGGATACTTATAAAGCCGTGCGGATGTGGTCAGAAACGCTGTCCACTGCTCTTTGCTACCAGTGATCTGTGCCGCAGCTTCCTGCGCCATCTGCATATAATAAGCCGTTTTCGTCATCATCTATTTTTTCCTCCTCTCCTTTATTCGTCTGGATACAAATCCAGTGCCTCATATTCTGCATCCGTCATCTCTGCCAGTTTTGCAAGCAGCGAGGCCGTCCACCTGCGCAGGTTTCTATCTCTGCCGGTCAGACTTTTCTGCATCATCTGAAGCTCTGCAATCAGCCCTGTCCGTGTGCCAGGGCTGTAAAGCATCATGAGCATCCATTCGTCATCCGTAAAACGCATTTATAACTCCTTTTCTTCGCAGCACCTACGAGGCGGCGCAGGCGGCACCGCCTCCTGCTTTTCCTTCAGCTGATCCAGAACCGATGCTTTCTCCGCCGGTTCTTCCTTCTTTCCGTTATTGATTACGCCGTCAATCATACCGTAATCGTCTTCCATTGCCATTTCTGCGGCTTTCAGATAATTCTCCGGTTTCAAAAATCCGGGCAGCTCCTGGAAGCCGATGGAATCCACATAGTGACAGCTTACAACACCATTCTGCCGTAAAGCCACGATGTCAGACACAGAAAGACTATGCCCAGTAAAATCATCAGGGCGGGAAACATTGAATTTCGCATACAGTTCCTCCAACATCGTATTCTGATCCTTGTAGGGAAGCAGCGGAGCCGTATAAACCACTTCATAATGGTCAATATCCGGTTCCAGCCCCATCCGTTCCAGTTCGCGCATAGACGAAAAGCGTTCATATACCGTATCCTCGCTGCGGCGAAGCTGCAAAATCGCATACTGGTCGGTAGCGCTGTCGAGAAATGCCATCATTCTTTCGTCCGGTGCCTGATTTCCATGCACTTCATCCCATTTTTCAATTCTTGCCATCGTTCATTTCTCCCTTCTCCATAAACGGCAGGCCGTTTTCCTTTGCTTCCTGTCGCTGCTGTTCCCGCCGCTTTTCACTGTACGGCGGTCGGATACCAACACAGCGTTTCGGAATCGTATAAGTGACCGACCCATGCTCCCGGTGCTCCAAAATAAACTGCTCCGGATACTGTTTTCGCAGTTCCCGGAGCTTCTTAATCAGGCGGCTGTCATGGGTGTAAATACTGGCAGTATCCAGTTCATTGTCAAAATTGATGACGGTTTCCTGCTCTGCCTTCGTAAGCTTATATTTCATCGCTCCGCCTCCTTCGCCTTAGCAGCTTTCACCGGCGTATCCGTTCTGGAAGACAAATCCGAGAGTTTACCCAGCACAGATTCCCGTCTGCTGATTTCTGCATCCTCTGCACGATCACAAAGTTCGTCATAATCAATCCGCGTCATGGTGCGGCCACCGAATCCATAATCCGAAAGAATCTGGTCTCTGGCTGCATTCATGCTGATTTCCGGGTTGTCGATCTGTCCGCCGTCAATTTCCGTGAAGTCCTTATGATATAAGGTATAGTCGTAACCGTCCTCACAGGTTTGAATGGCGAGAAAGCCCTTGCTTCCCAAATCCCATGCGCTGCGTTCTTCCGTAATCAGCGGCTCCGGTCGGCATGTACCGCCACCGCGTTCCAGCATTTCTGCCAGCTGGCAAATGTGCAGAACATCATACCCCAGGCGCAGATGATATTCGTCCATATATTCGCAGCGGGCTGAGAATTTCCGATTCGGATACTCAATCTCTACCGCGCTGCCATCCGGAATTTTGAACCGATCCTCGTAGCTGCTGGTGATAAACCGGATATTTTTAGCATTCTCCAGTTCAGGATCAGCCTTTTTCATCTGCCAAAGAACCTTTCTGCCGCCGCGCATCTGCTCCAGCATCTCCGGGGCTACCGGCGCAACGGTAAGACCGTCCAGCTGGGGAATCTCCTTGAGTGCTGCCACCCTCGCGCTTTCTTCGAGAGTAGAAAACGGCTGTTTATCCAACATATCCCAGCCAATGTGTCCCTCGGCAATCTGCACCTTTCTGTCCATATCAAAGCAATGGAATTCCACGCCCTCCTGCTTTTCCTGCAAGGAAAGCAGAGCGACATTATCCACCAGATAAGCTGCATTCATCATTTTCATGCTCATTTTTTACCTCCAAACTCCAGCTTAAATGCTGCTGCACCGTCCTCGCCGGTCTCTACATGAACGGTTGTGTCATAGTAACGATTGGACTTCTTGGAATAGCAATGGGTAAGCCGTGCTTTTCCCTGATTTACCAGTTGCTTTGCCAGTTCCTCTGTCATCTGCTTTCCCAGTGTCTGAAAGAATCTGTTTTCCTTCCAGAGCGCAAATTTACAGCTCTTATCCCTGCAAAACCATCCATTTGCCGTTTCACAAACATCACTGCCGCAGGCGGGGCAGGAACCAATGACTTTGCATTCCGGCTGCATCAGGACATTGGCACCTTTCACAGCCTCGTAGGTTTTTACAAGTCCGCTGACCATGCTGCTGATTTCTCCCATAAAGGCATCGCTGTCATACTCGCCGTGTTCTATTTTCAGCAGTTTTTCCTCCCAGTCTGCCGTCATGGATGGAGACTGAATCTGTTCCGGCACCACCGTCACCAGCGCATTTCCCTTGTCCGTAGAACAAAGGTATTTCGTTTTCTTATCGCCCCTGCGCTCGATAAAGCCTTTCTGTACCAGTTTTTCGATGATGGCAGCGCGTGTAGCTGGTGTGCCGATGCCTTTTCGCTCTACACCAGCCGGAAATTCATCCGAGCTGGCACTTTCCATCGCTGAAAGCAGAAGATCCTCGGTAAACCTCTTGGGTGGGCTGGTCTTGCCTTCTTTCAGATCGACACCGGCAAGTTCCAATGTCATGCCTTCCGAAAGCTCCGGAAGATCACCTGCCTCCGCATTCTTCTCAGCATCTTCAACCGGCTTTCCTGCATATTGCCTCCAGCCCATATCCGTGACTGTTTTGCCTTTCGTGCGGAACTTCTGACCGGCGCACTCCGCTTCCACTATGGTTTCTGCATAGCGGCAAGGAGTTCCTACCGCACAAATCAGACGCACCGCCAGCATGGTAAGAATCGCCTGTTCTCCACTGGGAAGAGAGGAAATGTCATAACCCGCCGCTGTTTTTGTAGGGATAATGGCATGGTGATCGGTGACTTTCTTAGAATTGATGACCTGCGCTGCATTCACCGGTGCCGGTACATCCGCCTGAATCTGAAAGCTCTGCTGGATCACAGAAACAAGTTCCGGCACCAGCGGTGCCATATCATCCGTCAGATACCGGCTGTCGGTACGGGGATATGTCACGAGTTTCTTCTCGTACAGAGCCTGTGTGTAATCCAGGGTCTGCTGGGCAGTGAATCCCAGCTGCCGGTTTGCTTCTCTCTGAAGCGATGTCAGATCAAACAAGGCCGGGGGCTTCTCTGATTTTTCTTTCTGCTCTACCTTGGTAATGATGGCACTTCCTGCCTGGCAACACTCTGCCACCAGTTTTTCTGCTTCTGCTTTTTCTTTCATTCGCTCACCGCCCGCTTGAAAATCCCGGAATTTCAATTCTGCCGAGTAGAACGGCTCCGGCTTGAACGCCCGGATTGCTGCATCCCGCATAACCACCATCGCAAGCGTTGGTGTCATCACGCGCCCCACATTCAGGGTCTGCCCATACAGACATGAAAAAAGCCGGGTGGCGTTGATTCCGACAATCCAGTCGGCACGCTCCCGGCATAAAGCCGCCTCATATAAGGCATCATATTCTGTTCCCGGTCTGAGCTTCTGAAAGCCTTCCCGGATAGCACTGTCCTCCATCGAGGAAATCCAAAGTCGTTCCACCGGCTTTTTGCAGCCGCACTGATGGTAAACCAGCCGGAAAATCAGTTCTCCCTCACGCCCTGCATCGGTTGCACAGATCAGACTCTCCACATCTTTCCGCTGCATGAGCTTTTTCAGGATTCCGAACTGCTTTTTCGTGCTGGCAGATACCTGATACTGCCAATGTTCCGGCAAAATCGGAAGATCATCATACCTCCACTTGGCATACTTTTCATCATAGGCTTCCGGCTGGGAAAGTTCCACCAGATGCCCCACACACCAGCTGACAAGGTAGCCATTGCCCTCCATATAACCGTCTCCGCGCTGATTTGCCCCGATCACCTTCGAGAGACTCATGGCAACCGAGGGCTTTTCCGCTAATACAAGCTTCATTCGATACTGCTCCTTTCGCAAAAAAATTAGCAGCCAGGCACCGAAGC
>OHPP01001039.1_pt1 | contig 13330 bp, 12 predicted proteins | sample 1577731 | NCBI WGS metagenome assembly OHPP01 (sample SAMEA3879536, study PRJEB24766) | human gut metagenome | biome: human-associated habitat; feature: feces | place: USA | collected 1985/1987
GCCCTACAATTTTTGAAGCCAACTTTTAGTCGACCCTATCTAATTGCGGATTACCCTTTTTTGTTTCCATATATAGTTCTTTATAATTCATTTGCTTACCCTCGATTGTATTATACACTAAGAAAAAGGCCATTGACACTTATATCAACAGCCCATTTAATACATATTTAGTTTTATCCTTTTACGCCCGTTTCTCCACCAATACCATTCACAAACCACTTTTCAGTTAACGCAAACAATACAAGTAGCGGTACAATAATAATTGCACTTGCAGCCATGACAAGACCCCAATTTGTTCCATAAGCACCACCTTCAATAAAAAATGCTCTTAATCCTTGAGAAACAAGATAATGAGAAGGATCATTTGTGATCAAAGATGGCCACATATAATTATTATATGCGGAAATAAAGCTCATTAGGCCTAGCGTTACAAAAGATGATTTCGTTACTGGACATACAATGTGCCAAAGAATTTCCCAATGACTTGATCCATCCATACGAGCGGCTTCAACTAGACTTTTCGGAATTTGCATAAATCCCTGCCTTAACAAGAAAACACCGAATGTAGATACTGTACTCGAAATAATAATTCCCGTAAATGTATTCAACAACTTCATATGAGAAAGAATAATATATGAAGGAATATAAGTTGCAGCAACCGGCAACATATATGTTGCCATGACAATTATAAAAATATTATTTTTGCCTTTGAAATTCATAAACACCAAAGCATAGGCAAGCATAGCCGATGTTACAACTTGTAAGGCAACAATCAACAAAGAAATCCATCCTGTATTAAAAATATAAGATAAAATTGGAGATGCCGTTATAACACTAACTATATTACTCAATTCAATATGACTAGGAAGAAAAGACGTAGATCGCATTACTTCCTCACTCGGCTTTAAAGAACTACAGACCATCCATATAAATGGTAATGCAGTCAATGCGGAAACAAGTGTTAAAAATACGATGCGAAGTCCAAGAAAAGATAAGTTTTTAAAAGTTTTTTTATTCATAATTCACCCATTTTTTAGAATACTTAAATTGAAAGATCGATAAAGCCACAGTTATTATCATCATAATTACGGCTATCGCAGAAGCTTTTCCCATTGAAAACTCCTGGAATCCAAGCTGGTAATACATATACAACAAGGTTCTTGTAGAGCCAGATGGACCTCCTTGTGTCAAAATTTGAATTTGATCATATGCCTGCAATGAATTGATCATTGTGATAATTGTAAGAAAAAAGGTCGTAGGCGAAATTGAAGGCAACGTAATATCAAAAAATTGACGAATTCCATGAGCTCCATCAATGGAACTTGCTTCATAAAGATCTTTTGGAACTTTTTCTAATGCTGATAAATAGAAAATCATCGCATACCCTAAAGATTTCCATACCGTTACAATAATGACTGACAACATAGCTGTTTGGGATGAAGAAATCCATTTTAATCCAGGTAATGAAAAGAAATTCAATATTTGATTGGCAAGCCCATTATTTGGTTGAAATATCCATGTCCATACAATAGAAATAGCTACTGTTGGTGTAATCCAAGGAGAAAAGATAATAAACTTTAATACTTCCGAACCATGGAATTTTTTAGAAAGAGCCAAAGCCAATAATAAACCAAATACAATCGTTGGAACTAAAGTTCCCACTGTAAATACAATCGTATTTATTAATGCTTCATAAAAACGACTATCCTGAAATACCGATAGATAATTTTCTAATCCTACAATTTGATAAGTTGGACTCATAAAATCTGAGTTTGTAAAGCTGATCCAAATAGCCTTGCAAATTGGATATAACCAAAATACACATAACGGAATAAATGCAGGTAATACAAACAAGCATATATTTCCTAAATTTTTAAATTTATAATTTTTCATATCAAACCACTCTCTTTTTTAAGCTTGAAGATCCAATAACACACAACTAATCCCAATAATCGCAATCAAAGCTAAACTTACTAATGAAATTTTTTGATGATATATGCACACAGAAAATATGGTTGAGGCAGCAATCCCGGTTCCACACCACAATGCATATGCAACCGCAAGATTCATGCCTTCTAATACGCGAGAAAAGGAATAATGGCATATAACATACAAAACTAAACAGAATACCGTCCATGTGATGACCGTAAACGCATTTGTCTTTTTTAAAAATCCAGTCGCAAGCACTTCAGCTCCAATTGCGATGAATAGCCATATTTTGGGATTTAGTTGCATATTGTCTCTCCAGTTTCGATATCAAACAAATGAATATGATCCTCATTCAATCTAAAATTTAGATGTAATCCAGGTCTATATTTCTTATTTTCCTCCACCGAAGAAACAATCTTGCCATCACTTGTTTTTACATGAAGATTCCCTTCATATCCAAGCATTTCATATACATCCACAACACCTGAAAAGAAAGCTTTTTCTTCATCTTCACATGGAACTACATGTTCAGGACGAATTCCAAGAATTGCCTTATGATTCTGTTTATTCTGCTTACGAATTTCAGTTGCACGCTCTTCATTCACTTTAAACATTCCATTCTTTCCCTGAACATAAATATCATTCCCTTTGGCAATCACATCCACTTCAACAAAATTCATTCCCGGCATACCAATAAACCCTGCAACAAAACGATTCACTGGATAGTGAAACATATTATATGGTGTATCAATTTGTTGAATGACACCATTGTTCATAACAACAATCTTCGTAGCTAAAGTCATCGCCTCTGTTTGATCATGCGTTACATAAATAAATGTCGTATCCAATTTTTCATAAAGTGAAGCAATCTCAACACGCATCTGCGATCTTAATTTTGCATCCAAGTTAGAAAGAGGTTCATCCATCAAAAACACTTTAGGCTTTCGAATCATAGCTCTACCCATTGCGACTCTTTGTTTCTGCCCACCAGACAATTGATTGGGCTTTCTATCTAAAAGTGCTTCAAGATCTAACATTTTTGCGATTTCATTTACACGCGCTTCAATCTCTTTCTTTGGAATTTTATGAATCTTCAAAGAATACGCAATATTATCCCTAACACTCATATGTGGATACAATGCATAATTTTGAAATACCATCGCAATATTTCGATCCTGAGGTTCCACCTTATTCATGACTTGACCATCAATCACAAGTTCTCCTTGAGAAATATCTTCAAGTCCTGCAATCATTCGAAGTGTTGTTGATTTTCCACAACCTGAAGGACCAACAAGAATCACAAATTCTTTCCCATCAATATCAATATTTACATCTTTAACAGCTTCATATCCATTATCATATTTTTTATATATATTTTTTAGTTGAATATTCGTCATACTATATTTTTTAATTCTCCTATATTTTTTAAAATCACATCTGCATACGGAATAAGTTCCTGCTTATTTGATACACCAGTCAATACACCTATTGTTTTTGCACCTGCACTCTTGGCAAATCGCAAATCATTAGGCGTATCCCCTATCATCAAGATGTTTTCACATGTTGTATTCCATACACTTGCACAATAATCAATCAATTTTACATCCGGCTTTTTAGGAATTGAACCATCACACGTAGATAGGATTTCAATTTCCATACCACTTTCTTTCAAACATTTTTGTGTAACCACCATACTATCGGTAGTCGCAATCGCAACACAAATATTCTTTGCCTGCAAATACCCATATAATTCCTTTAAATTTGTTGTGAAAACATACGGCTGTTTACCCGCTTCCTCTTCAAACAATTGTGTTACTTCACTTTGAAAAGAATCCATATTTACCTTTTTACCATTACACAAAAACACTTTTTGTAATGCTTTACTAATCGTTTCATATGTTCCAATCGCAATTTGTCCTTCTGGATCCACCTCTTCATCTCCATAAATTCCTAGAGCAATCAGACATTCTTGTTGCACAAAAGTATTCATCTGATATCTTCTACAAAGTCTAGAAATCACACGATAGGTTACAGGAAGCCAAAAGGATTGAAATTCAATCAACGTTCCATCTTTATCGAAAATGATTCCTTTAATATCATTGAATCGCATTGACTACATCCCCAAAACTATAAAATTCATGTTCTTTTTCACCAGAATACACTGGATTTGTATAGAAAATACAATCGCCATTTTTATTCTCCGCACCAAAACGCATCCAATGATAACCATCCATATTCCAATCTGCCACATAGGATACAGAAGCTATTCTTCGATCTAAATCAAAATCACAATGTAAATCTTCTCGAGTTCCATCTTTCATCACAAAAAAATGAATAGGTTCTCTCACGTTACGCCAATAGAAAGCTGCTCTAAACATTCCAGAATTATGAATTTCATCTCCTGGAAGAATTTCTTTCTCATTTATACTCATATTCAATCTAGCATCAATAGATCTTGTAATAAAAACATGACAATTACGAAGACTATCCAACACACTATTCTGACTTAAGCCTTCACAATACACATGAGTTGTCGGATCCCCTACAATGGAAGGTCCGCTATCTTGTGTATACCATTCATTCAACAATGCATGTGTATCACTTCCACCAATACCACAGATTTTCCATCCATCCTTCCACATCGCATCTATAAATTGAATTGCTTTTTGATTTGCCTCATGATTATTCGGATATGTAGGATCATTGATTATTTCTAAACAATTTATCTTTTCAAGCAAGTACTCAGGATACATCCACTGCCACGGATACAAGAATGGATGATTGATACTGATGATGCAACCTTCTTTATTTAAAGCATCTAATGTTTCTTCAAAAATACCTCTTGTATCTTCTGCACAAATGAAATCCAAATCATCTACTCTTTTCTTCAAGCCAAAAATATTGGTATGCCCAAATACAGTTGTAATTTCAATTCCGCACAAGACAAGCAAATCCGTATTTACCCATGTAGAAGGAACTAGATTGTGTTCCGTAGCCGAATAGAAATCCAATCCCATTAATTCGGCTTTTATCATTTGATTTGAAAGATATTCATGTCCATCCGATAAAATGGTATGACAATGGAAATCTCCTTTATACCAACCCGTATAATTTCTCTTCTTTTCATTTGAATCATAACCAGAAAGATTCCCCTCTTTATCCATCCAAACAACATTCCCACAAGTTTCCTTAACTTTTTTATATTCAGATTCACAAGTGACATTTACCTGCATCTCATTTAAAAGATATTTCTTAGCTTCATTCCATAAGGCCAATTCAATCACATATGTACCTTTTTTTAAAGTACAAGGAACACAACCAATAGAAGCACTTTCCACATCATCTGTGATTGTGATTACACTTTCACCCGAACCCAATTGTCGATGAAATATAATATTGTCATCTTCATCTTTCACAAATAAATCCAATGCAGACAATAATGTTGAATTTCCCTCAATTGAAATACTAAGAGCATCTAGTTTATCATTCAAAAGAAGCTGCATCTTTTGTACAGCAGCAGCTTCTTTTGAGAATATATAATTCAATACTTCTTTCATAGTTACTTATTAACCGCATCCAATGCAGCTTGTGCAGTTTTTTGAGCTTCATCAAGCGCTTCTTTTGCAGAAACATTATCAATTTCCACTTTATCAGCCGCAATCTTCAACGCATCATAAACCTGACCATTTGTAGGATCAACAGGATATAAAGATGCATGGTCTGCCTGATTGAATGGTACAGCAGCTTGTGGATGATCTTCCAAGAACTTTTTGTAAGTTTCATCTTCCATAATCTGTTTATTTACCGCAACATATCCAACTGAAGTATTCCATGTAACCTGTGAATCAACAGACATAAAATATCTCATAAAATCATAAGCACCTTGTTTTTCATCATCACTAGATGCATTTAATACACTCATCGTTAGTGCTGTAGCAGTTGGTTGTGATTTTGTACTACTTGACCAAGCAGGTTGTTCCATTGCTTGAACAATACTAAAATCAAGGTCTGCCTGATCTCCTGAAGAACCAATATAACCACCAGCTTTATTTTGAATTACATCATCAATTGTGTCATACCAGTATTCCCAACCTTGGCCACCAGAGTGAATTGCCATCGTTTTATCTTCATGAATCCATTTTCTAAATTGTTCAAACACGTCAACCCATTCTTGAGAATTAATTGTTACTTTCTTTCCATCTTCAGAGAAAACTGAAGCCCCATTACTGAATGCAGCATCAATCAAATTGTCTGGTCCCCACATTGGTTCCCAACCATAATCATATTTACCAGTATCTTTGATTTTCTTTGCAGCATCACCTAAATCTTGCCAAGTTTGAATGGAAGTTGGATCTACACCTGCATCTTTAAACGCTTGCACATTGTAGTAAAGAACCTGAGTTGTACCATATGCAGGCAACGCAAATTGTTTTCCATCTTCATCTGTTCCTTGATTATAGAAAGCCGAAATTAAATCATCCTTATTGAACGTTTCATCTTTTTCAGTATACGCATTCAAATCTGCCAATAAATTCTTTTCATCTAAAGTTCTAGCTGAATTTGGATTTAACAAAACCAAATCTGGCGCTGAATTACCAGCAATTGCCGCCTGAAGCTTTTGATATGTTTCATCATAATCAGCCTGTGTTACTGTTTTAACCTCATATTTATCCTGTGATTCATTGTACTTGTCTACAATGTCCTGAATCACACCTACTGCTGTTTTACCACCAGCATACCAAAATTCTACAGTCGTTTTTTCTCCTGATTGTGATGCAGATTTCGAAGTTGCGTTTGCACTAGAACAACCTGTCATCATTAATAGTCCTGCCATTGCAGCACTAATAAGTCTCTTATTCATTCTATCTATATCCTCCTAAGACGGGTTTATGATATCTAAAAAATGTTAAGGGATTTGCCCCCTTTTGGTTAAATATATGTTAAATAGCACTGTTTTCCCACAAGCAAACAACAGCAATATACATCATTATTCCTTTATATAAAGCATGTAAAGCGCATCCATTAAATTTCAAAGAAAAAAAAAGGCCATTGACACTAAAGTCAACAGCCTTAAACTTTTAATTCAACAATTTATCTATAGTCCATCATTTCCTAAACACATCAATCATATCCACAAACCACTTTAAATTATTCATATTTTTAAAACTATGAGCTGCAACATATAGTCTTCCATCCTCATTTAAATTTATTGAAAACTTATGATTTGATAAAGCCATGATTCTTTCTAATCGATTTGAATCCAATATCTCAAGAGCTAACTTCTCATCCCCACAAGTCAAATTAAATTTCTTATTAAACGCCTCATTTTGTGCTTTACTCGGTTTTAGATCTACAAATCCACGAGGATATATTGTAAGCCACGTATTAAACTTACGATCCAACTTACACAACATCCATTCACCTTTATAAACTGTATTCTCATTCTTTTCCCATAACCCAGTCTCATCACGCAAGACCTCAGTCACATCCGTAAGCTTAATCGTACAAAACTCAATGTCTAGACCTTTATATTTACCTTGGACATAGTTACTGCCACTACAATAATCATGTTTAGGCAAAGGAATATTTGCATCGCTTACATTCAGTATATGACCTTCTGAATTCATTTTTACATCCACAAAGTATTTACCAAAGCCCTCATTAAAATCAGATGTACTATTATCTTCTTTATCCTTGATCATCTGCCCTAAACCAAGAATCACACATCCAACGATCACTAAAACAAGATTACCACCAAACACAATACCCACTATCGCAATCATCAATCCGAGTATAGACAACAATCTTTTTAACATATCATCATCTCCCTTCACCACCATATTAACAAGTCCACAAATGCATCTCAAACAATTCACTAAATTTACCAGAATATAGACAAAGAAGGACTATATAAAAATAGTTGGGGTCTAGATACGCTATAAGATTACATAGGGCAGTGTGCTAGGCAGCTCAAGATTCGCTCCAAAGTATTTTGGGGCGTTTTTAGTGCCTGCAGCTACATATTTTTTGATTTTCAAGATAATAAATATACTGTATTATTAAAATATAAGATTATTACTGTACATTTATGTTCTTCATTCAGATATAAATGTCTTTCAGGATTGTATGAATGAAACTCTGATCATTTTGTTTTGAAACACGCGTATAATCACTGTTGTATCGTTTCAAAAGACACAGGAGAAATTACTGTAGAACAGAAAAGAATCAACAATGCACTGTCAGAGAATTGTAATGTGATTATTAAATTAGTTACGAAAGCAGCCAATGGATATCGCAACTGGGAACGATTCAGAAACAGACGTATGTTGATCTTTAAAAAAGGCATTGATTTTGAAATCGACAAGGATAACGGAAGCATTAAAATAGTTGAAAAAAAAGAACTCGGACAACTAAATGTTGCCCGAGCCCAAAATTAGCTATAAACCGTTTTGGGGTATATGCCGCCCCTTAAATTCTTGGAGAGCAAATTCACCTAACCCCATCCAAATTTATTGCGCCAAAAAAAGATGAGATCACTCTCATCTCATTAACGATTTACATGAACATATCCAATAAATGGTTGGTTACATTCAACACTATAAATTGTTGTCTGATTTCCATACCATCCACCATGAACAGCCTGACCATTACCAATATATAATGCGACATGTCCTTGATAGACACAAATATCTCCTGGAACTGGATTATTTGTCAAAGGTCCTAAGCTTAAATAAGCTGCTGGTGCACCATGGAAATTAATTCCTACAGCAGCAAGTGAATTTGTCACTAACATTGTACAGTCTTGATATACACCAATCTGAGCTAATGCTGCATCGGCAATTCTTTGGTAGAAATTCTTTTCTACATTTACCGTAATATTTTTTTTACTTACATTTCCCGCTTTATCTTTCGCTTTAATGGACGTTGTAACAGTTCCTGTATTTGTTGTATCTACATTTTTAGTTACAGTCACTGTTCCTTCTTCATTTAATGAAACATAGCGATTGATATCAAATGCTTCATTTTGTTCCGCTGTGATCGTATCCTCACAAGTAATTACAGGCGCTGTTGTATCTTCTACCTTGACACTTACTTCAGCACTGTGCTTTTCATTTGTCTTTTTGTTTTTCCCTTCAATAGAAACTGTTTGTTTACCAACCGTATCAATATCTAAATCTTTTACTTTTACCTTGTAGTTTTTTGATTCATATACAGATACATTTTTTGTTTTCTTTTTAAACTTTACATTCGCATATTTTTTATGCAATTCTTTTGTAAAAACAGACTGCATTGAATCTGCATTCTGATATTCAATTTTATAAGCTGGTGTGTTTTCTTTTGCTGCAACACTTGTAACACCTCCAAATGTAGATGTAGCAATCATCACACTCGCAAATACTTGCATTAATTTTTTCATTGTTATGGGCCTCCTCATTGCTCACACAATTAAAGAGGCTACACTATTTTCTCGTAAGTGTCAAAAGAATACCCGTATTTCCCACAATTTAACATATTAATTTGTTTAAATTTGCCATTATTAACAAGTCCGTCCCATTAATTTGCACTTTTTAGTGAAAAAAAGAACTACAAGATTTGTAGTTCTAAACAATTAATATTCCAATTTTTTAACCTTTTCCCAAGTAAATTGAGGATCACCAAAATGTCCATAGCATGATGTTTTGTGGTAAACTGGCTTTCTTAAATCCAATTCGGAAATGATGTTTCCTACTTCAAAATTGAAGTTTTTCTTAACGATTTCTAATAGTTTTTCATCATCAAATTTACCTGTTCCAAAAGTGTCTACACATAAAGATACAGGTTGTGCTTTACCAATTGCATACGCAACTTCAACTTCACAACGACGAGCTAAACCATTCGCAACAATGTTTTTAGCTACATAACGAGAGTAGTAAGCAGCACTACGGTCTACTTTCGTAGGGTCTTTACTAGAGAAGCATCCTCCTCCAATACGTCCACGCCCACCATATGTATCACATACGATTTTACGTCCTGTCGTTCCTGAATCTCCCCATGATCCACCTACAACGAAGCTTCCAGATGGGTTGATGAAGTATTTTGTGTTTTCATCTAAATATTTTTCATCAATGCAAGGTTTAATCACTTCATTCATAATCAATTCTTTAATTTCTTCTTGTGTAATATCTTTTGAATGTTGAGTTGAAACAACGATTGTATCAATACGTTTGATTTCATCATTTTCATATTCAACAGATACCTGTGTTTTTCCATCTGGTTTTAATAAATCTGGATGAGCACGACGTACTTTTGTCAATTGACGAGCTAAAAGGTGTGCATAATAAATCGTTAATGGCATATACTCATCATTTTCATCACAGGCATAACCAAACATAATACCTTGGTCACCAGCACATACTTCATCACGATTTACGGCATTGTGAATTTCAGGACTTTGTTGGTTCACAACAGTATGTACATGATATTCTTCTGTGTATCCAATACGTTTGATTTCATTCAATGCGATTGTTTCATAATCCAATTCTGCCTTTGTATTACATTCACCATAAATTAATACAAAATCATCTTTAATTGTACATTCAACAGCCATATTTGAATATGGGTCTTGAGCTAATGCAGCATCTACGATTGCGTCGGCAATTTGGTCACAAATTTTATCTGGATGACCTTCAGTAACACTTTCACTTGTAAAAATATAGTCTTTCATTTTGTCTCCTCTTCTCTTACTTATCCATAAAAAAAACATACTTTAAGAAGTATGTTACAAATCTTTATACTTCTTATCGCTGTTAGCAGGACCACCTTAACATATTGTCAGGTTGGCGTGAAGTCAACGAGCTAACTCTCTACTTCAACTCTGGATAATTTTTTTACGCATAAAGATTAAAACATGAAACTACAAATAATGCAAGAAATTCATCACCATAATTATACATATCTTCATTTATGTATTTCAAAATACAAAAATGGCTAAATTATCTAGCCATTTCATTCTAATATCCTAATACTTCATCCACTAAGATGACATGAATACGATCGGGTTCCATACTATTTCTTGTGATGACCAGCTGATCACAAATGCAGCCTTGGGCTAAACAATTTGCACAACTACCTGTTAATTGACAAGGTCTATTTCCACTAAAACGTTGATTATTAATGGGTGCAGCCACATTTCTTACTCTAGAAATTGCACTATCTAAATCTTTTGTCACCTTATTCATACCTACGATCATTATGACATGTCTAGGCCCAAAACATAAACATGACACACGATTACAATGCCCATCCATATTGACTAAAATTCCATCTTCTGTCATCGCATTGCTACTCATTAAATAGTAGTCTGCATAAAAACAATCTCTTTCCAACTTGTACTTTTCTTCGGCATTTTTTGCCTGATCTCGATCAATGACTTTGAAATTTCTTTTATAAAGCTCTTCCTTGATACCAATCTTATTTAAAGTATCTGAGCCTCCCCAGCCGACACTTGAGCCCGGCTTCATTATTTCAAATGCCAAATCCAAAGCTTCTTGTTTAGAATGCACATAATACCCATTCATATGTCTGTTTTTTAAGCCTTGAATCACTTTTTTAGACAATAAATCATTTCGTTTTGTGATCATTTTTTACACCTCAATCCACTCTATTTTATTCACTACAATCGATGATGGTCGATCCTTCTTTCCTTGAATCAGACAAATACGATCTTTTTGAATGTTTTCTTTTTGTTGTTCATACAAACGAGGCATCATAACCGCATCCATTTTACCAGCTTCATCCTCGACACTCATAAAGCACATCCAATCACCTTTCTTTGTCTTGTGCGTTCTAAAAGACGCAATACGCACTAAAATATTCATATATCCATCTTTATTTACTGCATTTAACAATGGTATACAATTTGGATAGTTATGCATACGTAAAGACTGCACAGGATGTTCACTCACATAGAAACCGTATACATATTGCTCTTTTTGGGCTTTTTGTATTGGATTCTCTTTGATTCTTTGAATGCCTGGACGAGAGACAATACTAAAATCGAAACGTAAATTGTTCGGATCTTCAATTCGCACAATATTTACATAATCAATCAGTTTTCTTAAGTTCTCATTAAGAGTTGCACGATTATATCCAAAACAATCCAATGCTCCGCCATCAATTAAAATTCGAATCGTAGATTCATTGATCTTATACATACTTGCCTTGGCAAGAAAATCAAATAAATCTATATATGGTGCATGTTCTAAAATCGTTGGATAAATTGTTTTCCCTACACCTTTTAAAACTTGTAGCGGCATACGAATTGAATTCTGTTCAATCGTATAGAAAGCTTTTGAATGATTAATATCACACCCATTCACAACGATATTTCTTCGTTTACATTCATAAATATATTGTGAAGTTTTTATACCTGAACCAATGACACTATTTAAAAGGCTCTGATAGAAATATAAGGGATAATTTGCCTTTAAATAAGCCATTTGATAAGCTACTAAGCTATAGGCATAACTGTGTGATTTATTAAATCCATAACCGGCAAATTGTTCCATAATGGAAAATATCTCATTGGAAACAGAATCCTTAATACGTTTCTTTCGAGCTCCTAAAATGAATTGCTCTTTTAAATTCTGCATGACATCCACTTTCTTTTTCGACATAGCCTTTCTTAGTGTATCTGCTTGTGCCAAGCTAAATCCGCCAATCACTTGGGCTGTCTGCATAACTTGTTCCTGATAAATCATGATACCATAGGTTTCCTTTAAGATTGGTTCTAGTAAAGGATGAGGATACACGACTTTTGAAGGATCCTTTTTTCTTTCAATATATGTATCAATATGCTGCATCGCTCCAGGACGATATAAAGCAAGTACAACACTGATATCTTCAAATTTGTTGGGTTGTATCTTTTGTAGTAAAGATGTAATTCCACTAGATTCCAATTGAAATACACCTAAAGTGTTTCCAAACGATAATAATTGATATGTTTTCGCATCCTTTAAATTGATTTTCATCATATCCAAAGAAATATGTTTTTGTTCTTTTAGATTTGTGACAATTTCATGAATCGTCGTTAAATTACGAATGCCCAAAAAATCCATTTTGATCAAACCCAAATCTTCTAAATATTCCGCTGCAAATTGTGTAGCCTGAATATCTCCATCGACACTGACAAGTGGACAGACATTCACAATAGGCTGATCTGAAAGAACAATTCCTGCCGCATGTAAAGAGGTGTGTCGTGGTAATCCTTCAACGTTTAGACACATCTTAAATAATTCAGTTAATTTTTGATCTGACTGGATCCTTTTTCGAAATAAAACATTCTCATTATAGGCCTGCATCAACGTAATTTTAGGTGTATTCTTTAACATCTTAGAAAGTTCATCCACAATTCTTGCCGGAA
>OHPP01001050.1_pt1 | contig 13160 bp, 4 predicted proteins | sample 1577731 | NCBI WGS metagenome assembly OHPP01 (sample SAMEA3879536, study PRJEB24766) | human gut metagenome | biome: human-associated habitat; feature: feces | place: USA | collected 1985/1987
CGTTTCACAGACAGTCCCTATGAACGCATGATGACACGCAGGCCGGAGGGCGGGAAGGAAACTTCCCGTCCTCCTTCTTTACCCCACAGCCACCCCTGCTATGGTTGCGGGAATTATGGAAGACCCTGCGTAGGTATCTGTCACCGGGAAATGTCCCGATGGCTCAAAGAGAGGAGGAACCATCATGGCTCAACATAAATTGGTAATTGCTGAAAAGCCATCAGTTGCCCAGATTTTGGCGGCGGTGATCGGCGCAACCGTCCGTAAGGACGGGTATCTGGAGGGCAACGGCTGGCGTGTCAGCTGGTGCGTGGGCCACCTGGCCGGTCTTGCGGATGCAGACAGCTATGACCCAAAGTATGCCAAGTGGCGATATGATGATCTGCCTATCCTGCCGGAACATTGGCAGATGGTAGTGGGAAAGGATAAGAAAAAGCAGTTTGATATTCTCAAAAAGCTGATGAATGCCCCGGATGTGACGGAAGTGGTAAATGCCTGTGATGCCGGACGCGAGGGCGAGCTGATCTTCCGCAGCGTCTATGAGCTGGCAGGCTGCCAAAAGCCGATGAAAAGGCTCTGGATTTCTTCGATGGAGGACTCCGCCATAAGGGAAGGCTTTGCAAACCTGCGCCCCGGTGCGGATTATGACGGACTTCGGGATGCTGCCCTCTGCCGTGCCAAGGCCGACTGGCTGGTGGGGATCAATGCGACAAGGCTTTTTTCCGTGCTGTATCACCGAACCCTCAACATCGGGCGCGTGATGTCCCCGACGCTGGCGCTTATTGTCCAGCGAGAAGCTGAGATCGACACCTTTAAGCCGGTTCCCTTTTATACCGTGGCGCTGGAGCTGCCCGGTCTTACCGTATCCGGGGAGCGCATGGCGGATAAGGCTGCTGCTGAGCAGCTGAAAGAAGCCTGTCAGGGTGCAAATGTCACAATCAAAAAGGTGGAGTGCAAGGAAAAGTCCGAAAAGCCGCCTGCCCTCTATGACCTGACTACTCTGCAAAGAGATGCCAACCGCCTGCTTGGATTTACAGCCCAGCAGACCCTGGACTATCTGCAAAGCCTGTATGAAAAGAAGCTCTGCACCTATCCCCGTACTGACAGCCGCTATCTGACCGGTGATATGGCAGACAGCCTGCCGGTGCTGGTGAATCTGGTTGCCAATGCTATGCCGTTTCGCAAAGGGATCGCCATTACCTGTGATCCGCAGACGGTCATCAACGATAAGAAAGTAACCGACCACCACGCAGTAATCCCTACCAGAAATCTCAAGGATGCAGACCTTTCTGCCCTTCCTGCGGGAGAAAAAGCGGTGCTGGAGCTGGTGGCCCTGCGTCTGATGTGCGCCGTAGCCCAGCCCCATATCTATTCGGAAACCGTTGTGATTGCAGCGTGTGCCGGTGGGGAGTTTACCACAAAAGGAAAAACGGTGAAGCACCCCGGATGGAAAGCACTGGAGGACGCTTATCGTGCCAAAATGAAGGATACAGAGCCGAAAAAAGAGGGCGTAGAGAAAGCCCTGCCGGAGCTGACCGAAGGACAGACCCTTTCGGTTTCTGCGGCAATCGTCAAAGAAGGCAAAAGCAGTCCGCCTCAGCACTTTACGGAGGACACCCTATTGTCCGCGATGGAGACTGCCGGAAAAGAGGATATGCCGGAGGATGCCGAGCGAAAAGGTCTGGGGACACCGGCCACCCGTGCCGGTATTTTGGAAAAGCTGGTATCTGCCGGTTTTCTGGAACGAAAAAAGAGCAGGAAAACGGTGCAGCTTCTCCCTTCCCACGATGCAGTTTCCCTGATCACAGTCCTGCCGGAACAGCTGCAATCGCCGCTTCTGACTGCCGAGTGGGAGTACCGCCTGGGCGAGATCGAGCGCGGGCAGCTTGCCCCGGAGGAGTTTCTGGATGGGATCAGCACCATGCTGAAAGATCTGGTGGGGACTTATCAGGTCATCAAGGGAACTGAGTACCTGTTCACTCCGCCCCGTGAGGTGGTGGGCAAATGCCCTCGCTGCGGCGGTGAAGTTGCAGAACTGCAAAAAGGCTTCTTCTGTCAGAATGATTCTTGCAAATTTGCAATCTGGAAAAACAACAAATGGTGGGCTGCCAAGAAAAAACAGCCGACCAAGGCTGTGGTGTCTGCGCTGCTGAACGATGGCTGTGTCCGTGTGACGGGGCTATATTCGGAGAAAACCGGCAAGACCTACGATGCCACTGTGGTTTTGGAGGACGATGGACAGTATGCCAACTTCAAGCTGGAATTTGACCAGCGGAAAGGAGGCAGCCGATGAAGCTCTCTTTAGTGGAACGGGAAACCATTCTCCTCTATAACCAGGCAGAACCAATGGCTGAGGTCTACACCCACGATCCCCGTCTGATGGAGAAGCTGGAACTGCTGGCAAAAAAGCACCCCGACCAGATCACCCGAAAGGACGCCCATAACTTTACCGTCCCCAAGCGGTGTGTATCAGTCAGGGAGCCATACAGCGCAGAACGCCGCAAAGCTGCCAGTGAGCGTGCGAAAGCTGCCGGATACCAGCCTCCTGTGAGAAAGTCCGGCAGTTAAAGACACATGGCAGAGAATGTATTTGAAGCGGTCAAGCAGTCGGTCAGCACCAGAGAAGCGGCAGAGTTTTATGGGATAAAAGTCAGGCGAAATGGCATGGCCTGCTGTCCTTTTCACGATGATAAGAACCCCAGCATGAAGGTAGACCAGCGATTCCACTGCTTTGGCTGCGGTGAAGATGGGGATGTGATCGACTTTACCGCAAAGCTCTTTGACCTCTCCCCAAAAGAAGCGGCGGAGAAACTGGCACAGGACTTTGGCCTGATCTATGACAGTCAGGCCCCGCCCCGCAGGAGATATGTCCGGCAAAAAACCGAGGTACAGAAGTTTCGGGAGGATCGACAGCGCTGTTACCGTGTACTGTCCGATTACTACTATCTGCTGAAAAAATGGGAAGCCGACCGTTCTCCCAGGACACCGGAGGAAGAACCGCACCCCCGCTTTGTGGAAGCAATCCAGAAGAAAACCTATGTAGAGTACCTGCTGGACCTTTTTCTTTATGAAAGTGAAGAAGAACAAAAGGCATGGATTGCAGAACACACAGCAGAAATCACACACTTGGAAAGGAGATTGAAAATCATGGCTGAGAATAAACCCACCAACCGAGAACGGCTAAGGGAAATCACAGATGGCATCGAGCAGGGCATCAAAGAACTGTTTGAAAGCGAAAAGTATATGCGCTATCTGTCCGTCATGTCCCGATTTCACCGCTATTCGGTAAACAACACCATGCTCATCTATATGCAGAAGCCGGACGCCACTTTGGTAGCCGGATACAATAAGTGGAAAGACCAGTTTGAGCGTCATGTAAAAAAGGGCGAGCATGGCATTACCATCATTGCCCCGACACCGTATAAGAAGAAAATCGAGGAGCAGAAGCTGGACCCGGATACCAAGGCTCCGATTTTGGATAAAGACGGAAAGATCGTCACAGAGGAAAAAGAAATCGAGATTCCCATGTTTCGCCCGGTCAAGGTCTTTGATGTGAGTCAGACCGACGGGAAACCTTTGCCGGAGCTTGCTTCCTCCCTTTCCGGCAATGTGCCAAATTATGAGGCATTCATGGAGGCCCTGCGCCGCAGCGCACCGGTGCCGATTACTTTTGAAGCAATGGCCGCTGATACGGACGGCTATTTTTCTGCTGATCATCAGAAAATTGCCATTCGTCAGGGCATGAGTGAGGTTCAGACGGTTTCAGCCACAGTACACGAGATTGCCCACAGCAAGCTCCATGACCCTAAAAAATATGAAATGCTACCGTCATGGAAGGTTGTGCAGGAGAGTGAAGGTGGAACCAAACATGATTTCAAGTTGGATTTTGCCACAGAAAAAGAAGCCGAACAGTTTGCTTCTGATATGGATTGGCGTTATGTGGACGAAAATCAGTTTGAATGGCGTCTTGCAGTTGAGGAAGATGCAACCGCAGAAAAACAGGCAATCAAAAACCGCCACACGGAGGAAGTGGAGGCTGAAAGCATCTCCTATGCGGTCTGCAAGTATTTTGGCATCGAGACCGGAGAAAACAGCTTCGGCTATATTGCAAGCTGGAGCCAGGGCAAAGAGCTGAAAGAGCTGAGAGCCAGTTTGGAGACCATCAACAAAACCTCCGGCACTTTGATCTCCGACATTGAGCGCCACTATAAGGAAATCTGCAAAGAGCGCGGAATCGACCCTCATGCAAAGGTAGAGCCGGAAACCGCCCCGATAGAGCAGCCAGAAGATGCCGCTAAGGTATCTGATAGACAGCAGACCGGCGATCTGACCTACTATGTAGCAGAGTGCATGGAATTTCCAAACCTCGGAGAATACCACGATAACCTGTCTTTGGAGGAAGCAATCCGCATTTATCAGGAGATTCCGGCAGAACGAATGAACGGGATCAAGGGCATTGGTTTTGAGCTGAAAGACGGAAGCGACTATGAAGGACCTTTTCCGATTTTGACCGGCCAGACCATTGACCTGGACACCATCCAGGCAATCGACTATTACCGTGATAATCCTCTGGTGCAAAAAGCGGTAAAGGAACTGGCTGCGGCAATGCCGGAAATGGAAGTGCTGGGGGCGGATGCCAATCAGCAGGAGGCTTTGTTTCTGATTGACGATGCCACCTATCTTCATATCCAGTCCTGTGACAGCGGCTGGGACTATACCCTTTACGATGCCGCGTCCATGAAAGAGCTGGATGGTGGTCAGCTGGATATGCCGGAGATTTCCCGCATGAAGGCAGTTCTCCAGATTTGTGATGACAACGATTTGGGCAGAGACTCGGTAAAATACGCACCGTTGTCCATGATTGAGACCTTGCAGGAAGCTGCCTACCAGCAGATGCAGGCAGAGGCCAGTCAGATGGCTGCTTCTTCCCAGCTGCCGGAAGCACAGGAGCAGGCACTGGATGAATACCCCATGCCGGATGAGCAGGTCTCCACACCAGATATGCAGGAATACGGCTACTCCTATGATGGGATGCTCCCTGTTACCAGAGAACGGGCGCTGGAACTGGATGCCGCCGGTTTGACCGTCTATGTGCTGCATGAGGACAATACGGAGAGCATGGTGTTTGACCCGCAGGAAATCATGGATCATGGCGGTCTTTTTGGCGTGGACCGTGAGGAATGGGAGAAAAGCCCTCAGTTCCACGAAAAGGTCATGGAGCGTCAGGAACATCAGCAGGAACGCGAACAGGCATTTCTATCCCAGAACAGAGATTGCTTTGCCATCTATCAGGTGAGCCGTGACGATCCGCAGAATGTGCGCTTTATGAATCTGGATTGGTTAAAGTCCCATGACATTTCCATAGACCGCAGCAATTATGACCTCATTTACACAGCTCCTCTGAGGGAGTCTGGCACGGTACCGGAGCAGCTGGAAAAACTATATGAGCAGTTTAATCTGCAAAAGCCGGCGGATTTTCACAGTCCTTCTATGAGTGTCAGTGACATCGTTGCGATCAAGCAGGACGGTAAGGTATCCTGTCATTACTGTGACAGTGTTGGTTTTACCCAGATCCCCGGATTCCTGCCGGAAAATCCGCTGAAAAATGCGGAGATGGCCGTGGAGGACGATTACGGCATGATCGACGGTATCATCAACAATGGCGCAAAAGAGCCTACGGTGGCAGAGCTGGAACAGCAGGCCCGCAGCGGTCAGCCCATTTCCCTGATGGATCTGGCTGCCGCTGCCCATCGGGAGGAACGGGAAAAGAAAAAGTCCGTCATGGAGCAGCTGAAAAGCCAGCCCAAGGCAGAACACAAAAAGACAGCGCCCAAAAAGAGTGCGGAAAGGGAGATTTGATATGGGAAACTTTACTTTTGAGGAAATGAACCTGATGTGCATTTACAATACCGGCAGCCGCACCGGACTGATCGACAGCCTGCGTGAGATGCGCGGCGAGCTGGCCCCGGAGGAAACCGAGCTGCGGGAGTTGACAGACAGCGCACTGGGCAAGCTCCAGGCCATGAGTGATGCCGAGTTTGCCGAGCTGGAGTTGTATCCGGATTTTGACCAGTAAACACCATAATCGCAGGGATGGGGTGGCAATATGCCACCCCACCTTTTTACCCCAAAACTGAAAGGAGGACAGAACACTATGCCAACCAAAGCTGAACTATATGCACAGATGGCGGAGAAGGTGACAACGCAGCTCACGGGGAGCTGGCAGGAATGGGCAGGGTTTCTCACCACTGCTTCCCGCCTTTACAAGTACCCGTTCCATGAGCAGTTGATGATCTACGCCCAGCGTCCGGACGCTACCGCCTGTGCAGAGTACGATTTGTGGAATGAAAAGATGGGGCGGTATGTAAGGCGCGGCTCCAAGGGAATCGCTCTGGTGGACGATTCCGGGGACAGGCCCCGCCTGCGCTATGTTTTTGATATTTCCGACACCGGAACCCGTGAACATTCCCGCACTCCCTGGCTGTGGCAGCTGGAGGAGCGCCATTTGGATTCGGTGCAGGCCATGCTTGAGCGCACCTATGATGTTTCCGGTGATGACCTTGCCGGACAGCTCACCGAGGTAGCCGGAAAACTGGCTGAGGAATACTGGACGGAGCATCAGCAGGACTTCTTCTATATCGTTGACGGTTCCTTTTTGGAGGAATATGATGAGTTTAACATCGGAGTACAGTTCAAGGCAGCAGCCACCGTCAGTATCACTTACGCTTTGATGTCCCGCTGTGGACTGGAGCCGGAACGCTACTTCGACCACGAAGATTTCATGGCGATCTTTGATTTCAATACTCCGGCAACCATCGGAGCGCTGGGAACAGCGGTCAGCCAGATCAACCAGCAGGTGCTGCGGCAGATCGGCGTTACCGTCCGAAATGCAGAGCGCGAAGCCAACCAAGAAAGGAGCAAACAAGATGAACAATCCCATGACCTATATCCAGAACGGAGACTATCTGATTCCCGACCTGAAGCTGAGCCAGCAGCCGGAGAAACCCCTGGGCAAGTACGGCAGGATGAGGAAAACCTACCTGAAGGAACACCGTCCCATCCTCTACAACCAGATGTTGCTGAGCGAGAAGCTGTACCCGCACCTTCTGGAGATCGACGAGACCGCCCAGAGCAGACTGGAGCAGATGATGCCCCAGCTGGCGAAGGAAGCGGGAGCCACCGAGGAACTGAAAGCCAGCGATCCCATGAAGTGGGTGGGGCTGATGAACACCTGCAAAGCTCAGGCCGAGGAAATCCTGATGGCGGAGCTTATCAACAGCTGACTCTAAACCTGTTCCTCTCCGAAGCGGAACAGATCCAATCCATAGATGAAGCAGAGAATGTAGCGCATACATCCTCTGCTTTTTCTTTTGCCCAAAATGACATCGACCATGTGCTGCGTTTGGGCGGCAATACAGACCGTCAAAGGGAGCGTGTGGTTGCAGCCTTTGAAAAGCAGAAAACCACCGCTGAGATTGCCGAGATACTGAAAACGCTGTACCACGGCGGCAATGGCCTTGGCAGTGTGAGCGCATGGTATGCCGAGGATGGTATCCATCTTTCCCACGGGAAGTCTGTCCGTTATGACAGGTCTGCCCAGGTCATTTCCTGGGAGAGCGCCGCAGAGCGTATCGGGGAGCTTTTGGAAAGTGGTCAGTTTGCCTCCAATGTGGAGCTTGCAGAAGCGGCAGGCTATGAACGCTCCCTCCTTGCAGAAAAGCTCTGGTATCTGTATCACGATCTCAGTGAGGATGCCAGAGAAGCCGGATATTTGTCCTGCCTGTCAGAGATCAAAGGCAATGGTTTCCCGGAGGAGACCCGCCGCCTGACGGAGCAGCTGAGTGACCCGGCTTTCCGCCAGACCCTCAAGGAAGAATACGCTGCCTTCTGGACTGCCTATCAGCAGGACCGTGACCTGTTGCGTTTTCACTATCATAGACCGAGGGAGATCTGGGAGAACCTGAAGGACCTTGACCTGCCCCGCAGGACCTTTTCTTCAGAGCTTTCCCAAGTGCCAACCGTCCAGCACTTTATTACCGAGGATGAGATCGACGCCGCCATGACCGGCGGAAGCAGTTTCGCCGGAGGAAAAGGCCGTATCTATGCGTTCTTCATGGCAAACCATACGGATAAGGAGAAAGTGAGATTCCTCAAAGACGAGTATGGCATTGGCGGACGCTCTCATGCCTTGTCCGGTGCAACACACAGCGGCGAAGATCACGATGGGAAAGGACTGCACTATAAAAAGCAGGACTGCCCGGATGTTCACTTGAACTGGGAAAAGGTTGCCAAGCGCATTACCTCTCTTGTCCAGAAAGGCCGCTATCTTACCGAACAGGAACAGGCGCAGTATGACAAAATCCAGGCTGAAAAGGAATTGGCAGAAGAAGATGCTATCCAAGCCCAGCAGCCGGAGGTGGAGGAAGAAACGCCAAAGCCTACCCTTCGGGAGCAGTTTGAGCAGTATAAGCCTGTGGTGACTGCCGCCATTTCCGAGGATGCCGCATACCGCAATGCCTGCGGGCATTCTGACCGTGAAAATGCTGTCATCGAGGGCAATGCCGCTGTGCGCCGTGCGGTTCTTGGTTCTAAGGATATGGAGCTGATCCGACTCTATTCGGATGTGCCGGAGTTCCGTCAGCGTCTGCACCGGGAAGTGATCGACGAGACCTATCCAAAGCTCCATGAGCTTCTGCGCCCTCTTTCTCAGGAAGATATTGATACTGTCCTTTGTGCATGGAACGGCAATATCGAGAGTAAACACGCTGTTGTCCGCTATATGAAAGACCATGCAAGAGAAAAAGATACCGCCGCATGGCTGGCTCAGGAATACGGCGGCAGTAACAGCAACAGCCTGTTCGTTGTCCGTGCCGGCAGCCCGGAGGAAACGCAGCTGCCCTGGCCGAAGGTACAGCGCAGGCTTGCCCAGCTCATTCAGGAGGACCGGTTCTATACCGAAGAAGAACAGAACCGTTTTGACGACATCGACCCAATCGCCATCCGGGAAGCTCTGGAGGAAAGAGGGATCGTCAACGGCCAGGTGGCAGACCCGGAAAAACTGGACAATGATCCGTTTATCCAACAGGTGATGTCAGATGCAGAGCAGATCGCAGATGCCGAGACAGAGCAGACTTCCGAAGTTTCCATTTCCGATGAGGAATATGACGCAGTTCGCCGCCCAATTCCGCAAAGAACCTCCTATGACCCAGCCGCCCCGGTCTATGCCGTGGGCGATACCGTGTATATCGAGGATGACGCCTATCAGATCACCGAGCTGCGGGAGGACACCGTACAGCTTCTGCCCACCGGGATGGTATATCCCATCTACCGGGCAGAGCGCAAAGAACAGTTCGAGCAGCTGCTTCGGGCAGACCGCCGCAATGCTTACTATACCGAGTTTCTTCCTATTGACCCGGACAAGGCAGATCAGGACTTGCGGGATGTATTGGCTCATGGACTGATGGATGAAGCGGATAAAAAGCAGATTTCCACGCTGCTGCAATCCGGCAGGAGCAACAGCGAGATCGCCTACTGGCTGAGCAGAGCCTATTCCGGTGAGATCGAGACACTGAATCTGGAGACCGGCGATATTGCCGATTACCGTACCACGGCACAGGGCATAGAACTGGAAGTCATGGATGCAGAGGAAAAGCGTCTGGCTATGCTGTATTTCCGCTGGGATGAGGTTGCGCCTTTGCTGCGCGGGATGTATGCCCGTCAGCAGGACGGTTTTGGACAGGAACAGCCCCAACCGGCTACCGAATCCCCGACCTTCCATTCCGAGACCATGGCCGTCTATCCGGGCGATAAGAACAATCTGCCTTATGATGTGGTGGTGGAACGACTGCATATCGAGGAGCCGGAGCCACCAGCCCCTGTGACTGAGCCGGAGAAAACCTTTGAGGAAGTGCTGGACGAACACCCGGTTTCCATTCAGGTCAATGGCCAGTGGCAGACCTTTCCCAATGCCAAAGCTGCCGAGGAAGCATCTTATGAGGAATACAAGGCTAACCTGCGCCGCAATGCAAAAAACTTCCGCATTACCGATGAGCATTTGGGCGAAGGCGGTCCGAAAGCCAAGTTCCAGGCAAATGTCAATGCGATTCGTTTGCTGAAAGAGCTGGAAGCTGCCGGACAGCAGGCAAGCCCCGAACAGCAGGAGGTTCTTTCTCGATATGTGGGCTGGGGCGGTCTCTCTGATGCGTTTGACCCGGAGAAACCGGCATGGGCTTTAGAGTATGCCCAGCTAAAAGAACTGCTGACCCCGGAGGAATATGCCGCCGCCAGAGGTTCCACCCTCAACGCGCACTACACCAGTCCCACGGTAATCCGGGCCATCTATGAGACCGTGGGCCGCATGGGTTTTGAGACCGGCAACATCCTGGAGCCGTCCTGCGGTGTGGGCAATTTCTTCGGTATGCTGCCGGAAGAAATGCGAAACAGCCGTCTGTATGGCGTTGAGCTGGATTCCATCAGTGGACGGATTGCAAAGCAGCTCTACCCCAAGGCCGACATCACCGTGGCCGGGTTTGAGACCACCGACAGGCGAGATTTCTATGACCTTGCCATTGGTAATGTGCCTTTTGGCCAGTATCAGGTTCGAGATAAAGCCTATGACAAGCTGAATTTCAGCATCCACAACTACTTTTTTGCCAAAGCACTCGACCAGGTGCGTCCCGGCGGCGTGGTGGCCTTTGTCACCAGCCGCTATACGATGGACGCCAAGGATTCCACCGTGCGCCGGTATCTTGCTCAACGTGCCGAGCTGCTGGGAGTCATCCGTCTGCCTAATGACGCGTTCAAAAAGAATGCCGGTGCCGAGGTGGTATCCGACATCATCTTTCTCCAAAAGCGGGATCGCCCGCTGGACATCGTGCCGGAATGGACCCAGACCGGACAGACGGAGGACGGGTTTGCCATCAACCGGTATTTTATCGACCACCCGGAAATGGTGCTGGGCAGACAGGAGCCGGTAAGCACTGCACATGGTATGGACTACACCGTGAACCCTATCGAGGGACTGGAGCTTTCCGACCAGCTGCATGATGCGGTGAAGTATATTCATGGCACTTATCAGGAGGCAGAGCTGCCGGAGCTGGGCGAAGGCGAAGCCATTGACACCTCCATTCCTGCCGACCCCAATGTGAAGAACTATTCCTATGCCATTGTAGACGGGCAGGTGTACTACCGGGAAAACAGCCGTATGGTGCGCCCTGACCTCAACGCCACCGCCGAAGCCCGCGTGAAAGGTCTTGTGGGACTGCGTGATTGTGTGCAGGAACTGATCGACCTTCAGATGGATGCAGCGGTTCCGGACAGCACCATTCGGGAGAAGCAGGCGGAACTGAACAGCCTCTATGACAGCTTTTCTGCCAAATACGGTCTCATCAATGACCGTGCAAACCGTCTGGCCTATGCAGACGATTCTTCCTATTACCTGCTCTGTGCGCTGGAAGTCATCGACGAGGACGGTAAACTGGAACGTAAGGCAGATATGTTCACCAAGCGGACCATCAAGCCCCATCAGGCGGTGGCTGTGGTGGATACGGCAAGTGAAGCACTGGCGGTGTCCATCTCGGAAAAAGCCTGCGTGGATATGGACTATATGAGCCAGCTTACCGGAAAAACAAAAGAAGAACTGGCCGGAGAGCTGCAAGGCGTAATCTTCCGTGTACCGGGACAGTTGGAGCAGGACGGAACGCCCCATTATGTGACTGCTGATGAATACCTCTCTGGCAATGTACGCCGAAAGCTGCGTCAGGCACAGCGGGCAGCACAGCAGGACCCGGTTTATGCAGTCAATGTGGAAGCTCTTACCGCCGCCCAGCCCAAAGACCTGGATGCGTCGGAGATCGAGGTGCGTCTGGGCGCTACCTGGATTGACAAGGAATATATCCAGCAGTTTATGTATGAGACCTTTAATACCCCGTTTTATCTCCAACGCAGTATCGAGGTCAACTATTCGTCCTTTACCGCTGAATGGCAGATCAAGGGAAAATCTTCTGTATCCTACAACGATGTGGCAGCTTATACCACCTATGGGACCAGCCGCGCCAACGCCTACAAGATTCTGGAGGATTCCTTAAACCTGCGGGATGTCCGCATCTATGACACCATAGAGGACGCAGACGGAAAAGAGCGCCGCGTGCTGAATGCCAAGGAGACCACCCTGGCGGCTCAAAAACAGCAGGCGATCCGGGAAGCCTTTAGGGACTGGATCTGGAGAGACCCGGAGCGCCGCCAGACTTTGGTGCGCCAGTACAACGAAGAAATGAACTCTACCCGTCCCCGCGAGTATGATGGCAGCCATATCACTTTTGGCGGCATGAACCCGGCCATTACCCTGCGGGAACACCAGAAAAGCGCCATCGCCCATGTGCTGTATGGAGGAAATACCCTGTTGGCACATGAAGTAGGCGCAGGCAAAACTTTTGAAATGGTAGCTGCTTCGATGGAAGCCAAACGCCTGGGACTGTGCCAGAAATCTCTCTTTGTGGTTCCAAACCATCTGACCGAGCAGTGGGCGTCGGAGTTTCTGCGTCTCTATCCTTCCGCCAATATCTTAGTCACCACAAAAAAGGACTTTGAGACCCATAACCGAAAGAAGTTCTGCGCTCGTATTGCGACGGGTGATTATGATGCCATTATCATGGGACACAGCCAGTTTGAGCGTATCCCCATCAGCCGGGAGCGTCAGGAACGGCTTCTCTATGAACAGATCGACGAGATCACTGAGGGGATTGCAGAGGTACAGGCCAGTGGCGGCGAGCGTTTTACCGTCAAGCAGCTGGAGCGTACCAGAAAGTCTCTGGAAGCCAGACTGGAAAAGCTGCAAGCCGAGGGGCGAAAAGACGATGTGGTAACCTTCGAGCAGCTGGGTGTGGACCGTTTGTTTGTGGACGAGGCCCACAACTATAAAAACCTGTTTCTATACACAAAAATGCGGAATGTGGCTGGTCTTTCCACATCGGACGCGCAGAAATCCTCCGATATGTTTGCCAAGTGCCGCTATATGGATGAGATCACCGGAAACCGTGGCGTGATTTTTGCCACCGGCACCCCGGTCAGCAACTCCATGACCGAGCTTTACACCATGCAGCGTTACCTTCAGTATGAACGCCTGCAAGAACTGAACATGACCCACTTCGACTGCTGGGCTT
>OHPP01001063.1_pt1 | contig 13030 bp, 6 predicted proteins | sample 1577731 | NCBI WGS metagenome assembly OHPP01 (sample SAMEA3879536, study PRJEB24766) | human gut metagenome | biome: human-associated habitat; feature: feces | place: USA | collected 1985/1987
CAGGAATCTCCACTGTAATTTTGTCAAGTTCTTGAGACACATTTAAAGCGTGGTCATTAATACGCTCAAAATCTGTAAAAATACGTGACAACATCATGCTGACTTCACTTGAACATTTCTTTTGTTTTAAAGCTTGAATCTGTGCTTCACGCCAACTAGATACAAGTGAATCAATCACATCATCTTTACGTTCTGCCTCTTCTACATCATCCAAATCATTCTTCATATCCACACATAACTTCTTCATGTGCTCTACAATTTCAATTTCCGAAATTGTCATATCTCCTTGAAGACGTTTTGTCGCCTGATGATTCATATTCACGGCATAATCACTAATACGTTCAATATCCACTAACATCAAATAGTAGCTAGACAATGCTTGAGAAATATTCACATTCAAGTTTGGCGTAGCCAAAGCCGTACTAATATATTCACTAATGACTTTATCCAAGTAATTGACTGTATCCTCTCTTTTGTAGATCTGTTCATCTGTCTTATCACTAAACTGCAATAATTGATCAAAAGCCTGATTTACATTCTCATACGCAAGACTCAACATGTGCATTGTTTCATCATTAATTTGTTTAACCGAAATAGCTGCACCACCAATCATCTTCTTAGACTTAGGTAGAGGCTGCAAATACAATAAACGCTCATCTTCAATCTCTTTATTTTCAATCGGTAAGATGTGTTGTGCAAACTCAGCCAAATACTTTCCAAATGGAAGCAACAAGATTGTTGTACAAACATTAAATATAGTATGCATATTCGCAATCTGTGCAGTCGCATTGTATGGCGTTAAATGAATAACCCAAGACACCAATGGCGTAAACATACATACAATTGTAAAGATCGTTGTACCAATGATATTAAAGCTCAAGTGAATGGCGGTAGCCTGCTTAGCCTCACGACTTGTTCCAATTGAGGCAAGAACAGCCGTAATACAAGTACCAATATTCTGTCCAAACAATACATATACAGCTCCATCCAAGCCAATAACACCACTGGCTGCCAATGCCTGTAAAATACCTACGGAAGCTGAACTCGATTGAATCAAAGCCGTAAATCCTGCACCCACCAAAATACCTACTAATGGATTTGAGAAATGTGTTACTAATTCAACAAATTCTTTTGATTCTCTTAATGGCATCATAGCTGTACTCATCATATTCATACCAATAAAAAGAATACCCAAACCTGCAATGATCTGTCCAATATCGGTTGCCTTGGCACTCTTGGTGAACATTATCAATGCCACACCCATAAAGGCAACTAATGGAGCAATGGCACTTACATCCAACGCAATCAATTGACCTGTAATCGTTGTACCAACGTTAGCACCCATAATAATCCATACAGCTTGTTGTAAAGTCATCATCTGTGCGTTGACAAATCCAACAACCATAACTGTTGTTGCACTCGAACTTTGAATAACCGCCGTAACAAGTGCACCTACAATGACGCCTAAAAATCGATTTGAAGTTAATTTCTCTAAAATTTGTTTTAAACGATCTCCAGCCGCAGCTTCAAGACCATTTCCCATCATCTGCATTCCATATAGGAATAAAGCTAATCCACCCAATAAAGACAATATATTTGTTGTTGTCATATTTTCCACCTTTTCATATTTTCGCACTTAATATAAATTTAAACGCAAATTCATACTATCTTTACAATGTTAAATCTATGTTAAATTTATTTAACATTTCAAAATAGGTAGTATAATATACCCAAAAAAGGAGATTTTTTATGCCAACAATCATTGAAAACAGAAGAAATTTACACCAAATTCCAGAAATTGAACTTACCACACAAAAGACAGCACAATATATTGAAAACGTATTAGACTTATATGACTGCACCATTGATCATCCCATCCAAAATAGTGTAACCGCCTATTTTGATAACCAAAAAGAAAAGACAATCGTATTCCGTTCCGATATGGATGCACTTCCTATGGAAGAAAATACAGACCTAGAATTCAAAAGCACCAATGGATGTATGCACGCCTGTGGGCATGATGGCCATATGGCTATGGTTCTAGAATTAGCGAAATATGCCAAGGAAAGCGACTATAACGTATTATTGTTATTTCAGCCAGGCGAAGAAAAACCTGGTGGCGCCAAACCTATCATTGAATCTAAATTTTTCGATAAATTTAATATTGCCGCCATCTACGGAACACACATCTATCCAGAACTTGAAAAAGGCAAAGTTTATACACGTCCAAATGAAATGATGGCAGGCGGATGCGAATTCGAATTACTAGTAAAAGGAAAGGCGAGTCATGCAGCCCAACCTCAAAATGGAATCAATGCACTAACGGCTTGTGTAGAAATTCTACAAAAGTCTTTAGAACAAGAGGAAAAAGCTTTTGACAACAATACATTCCACCTATTACACTTTGGCACTTTCCATTCTGGCCAAGCCTTCAATATCATTGCCGACCAAGCTCACGTAAGAGGATCCATTCGCTATTATGATCCAAGGGTATTTGACCAAATTGTTGCTATCATTGAACAAAACATGAATAACGCAATAAAAAAATACAAAGTACAAGTTAACTTCAAAGTGAATCACCACTATCCACCCGTATTCAATAACGAAGAATTATTCTATGCACTATACAAAAACAATCTAGTCAACAAACTAGATAGCCCTGTACTTATTAGTGAAGACTTCGGTTACTATAGAAACGTAGCCCCATCCATTTTCTTCTTTTTAGGTACGGGAGACACCATTCCATTACACTCAAATAAGTTCACCTTTGATGAAGACATCCTATACAAAGGTGTAGAACTATATAGAAAACTATTAACGACAAAAGTCGATTAGGTTCAAATGAACCCAATGAACCCAATCTACAGTAAAGGAGTAGTCCAAATGAACTGGACTACTCCTTTTGTGTTATTAACTTTTATTAAGCTTGTTGTGCTTCTTCGTCTTCATCGTCATTATCAACGTTTTTCCATTTACGTCCTACGAAGAATACTACGATTTGTACTAATCCAATAACAACCATCCAAATTGTCCATTGATCTGTCCAAGTCCAAGGAAGACTTAAGTCTTCAGTTACTAGGAAGAATACAACAGATACGATTGCGATTAGAACTGCAAGTACGCGAGTGAATAATCCACGTTTCTTTTCTTGCTCTTTAGATTCATCATCGTTATTTGTTTGTTGTTTTGTTTCATCATCTTCTTCGTCATCATCTTCAGATTTATGACGTTTACTAATCAACAATAATAATCCGAATAATACTGTTAAGATTGCACAAATCAAGTTGATTAATGCCCAATAGTACTGAGGTGATGCCTTAGGCGTATACTCTTCTTCAACCTTTTCTTCTTTCTTAGGTTCAGTCTTAGGAGTTGTCTCTTTTTCAACTGTTTCAACAGGAGTCGTTACCTGAGGAGCACCTGGAGTACGAGGAGTTGTACTAGTTGTACTACTTGGTGTACTAGGTGTTGCTGGTGTTACAGGAGCCGGAGCCGCTGTAATTGTTAATGTACCAACAACCTTAGTAATGTTGTAGTTAGAAGCTAATGTCTTTTCATTTAATTTGTATTCAAATGCGTTTGCACTATTTCCAACCTCTGTTTGAGTTCCAGTTACTGAATATGTAGCACCTTCACCCTCTACGAATCCATCACCACTGACTGCGATATCTGTATTCGTTAATGCACTACCATCATATACTTTGCTTACTGTAGCACTTGTCAATGTTACAGAACGCTTAGTAATCTTATAAGTCTTAGTGAATGATCCACTGTAGTTACCTAATCCAGCAACCTTCATTGTTACTGTACCAGCATTTACTAGATCTGAACTATAAGTTACTGAGTAATCTGTTCCAGCCACTAATTCTTTACCAGTCTTAGTATCTGTTACAGTTAATACTTCTTTATGTTCCTTACCATCATACTTAGAATCACTTGGTTCACTTACTGTAATACCAGTCTTCTTTTCATCTGGAGTATCTGGTCCATCTGGAACAATTGACTTAGCTTTAACTGTCAATGTACCAATAGATTCCTTAGCCAATGTATAGTTAGTAGCCTTAGCAGACTTCCATACGAATTCATAAGTATTCTTAGAAGTACCAACCTCAGTCTGACTACCAGTAGTAGTAAATTCGACTGTTTCACCAGAAACAATACCCTCTACCTTACCACCAGCTGTTAATGCAGTACCAGAATAAGTCTTAGTTGCACTTTCAGTAGTTACTGTATATTCCTTAGGAGTTACTTTGTAAGAACGTTTAACTGTTCCTGAGTAGTTTCCTTTACCTGTTACGGTTACGGTTACTTCTCCAACGTTCTTAGTATCTTTACTGTATGACAATGTGTAGTCTGTTCCTTTGACTAGAGTTGTCTTTCCATCTTTTGTTGTTACTGCTGGTTCTTGTTTTTGGTTCTTACCATTGTAGACTACATTTCCTAATGTTCCGACTGTGATCTTTTTGCTGTCTTCAATACTCTGGTCTGTAACTGTTAATGTTCCGACTGTCTCAGATACCTGGTAGTTATCTGCCTTCGTTGTTTCTGTCCAAACGATTTTATAAGTGTTTTTAGATGATCCAACGGCTGTCTGTGTTCCTGTTACCTGTAGTTCTGCGTTTTCGCCTTCTACGAATCCTTTAACTGTACCTGGAGCTGTTAACGGCTTGCCATCATAAACCTTAGAATCAGATTGAGTTTCTACTGTCAATGGAGCTTTAGTGATTTGATATTTTCTTTGAACTGTTCCTGAGTAGTTTCCTTTACCTGTTACGGTTACGGTTACTTCTCCAACGTTCTTAGTATCTTTACTGTATGACAATGTGTAGTCTGTTCCTTTGACTAGAGTTGTCTTTCCATCTTTTGTTGTTACTGCTGGTTCTTGTTTTTGGTTCTTACCATTGTAGACTACATTTCCTAATGTTCCGACTGTGATCTTTTTGCTGTCTTCAATACTCTGGTCTGTAACTGTTAATGTTCCTATTTCACCAACGTTTACACTATAGTTGCTTTCTTTAGTGTTTTCATCCCAAACGATGTTATATCCATCATTTGATGTTTCACCAATTGCTGTTTGAGATTTCGTTGTTACAACCTTAGCGCCTTCACCTTCTACGAATCCTGTAATTGTACCTGGAGCTGTTAATGGCTGTCCATTATACGCTCTGGTTGCTGACTCGGTTGTTAAAGTAACACTCTTAGGAGTGATTGTTAATGTTGCTTCTGCTGCTAATTCAACACCATTAACTGTTGCTTTTGCTTCGACAGTATATACACCAGCATCTTTAAAGCTAGGCATTGCACCCCACTCATTTACTTCTCTACCATCTTGTTTTAAACGATATTGAATATTTGATGCTTGAACTAATGAACTAGCACTATCTGTCCAACCTTGTAAATTCTCATTCGCAAATTTAACTGTAAATTCATCTAATGAGTGTACATTTCCATCATAAGGTAATACTTTATCAGCACCTTGTAATTTTTCCCACAAAGCATCCAATGTATAAGAATTAGTTTTAGAAGATTCCGTATAAGGATATGTTACTTTTTCTCCAGCTTTTCTCATTGTTGCTGAAGTTGTATCACGTTTCTTATCATACCATCCAACAAATACTGCATTATCTGAAGATGTTGGAACACTATCTGTTACAACAAATGTATCACCTTTGTCAAAACCATAGTTATATGCCCATTTACCTTTAGCAGCATCAAATACTACTACATTCTCAGGGCTTCCATTTCCCCAAGATCCATTCGGACCAAGATTATAAACAACTTTACCTTCTTTCTGGGTATAAGTAAAAATAATTTCTTCTCTTGCTACACCTTTAGTACCTGTAATTGGTGATTCTGATTTTAAACGATATCCTTTAATTTCTTTTGCTGTTTCAGTATAACTCTCTCCATACTTGTAACTCTTAGTTTCACTATCAGAAATATCTTTTCCATCAGTGTCTACATAACGAATTACTAAATCACTCGTCACAGCTTCAAATACAGCCATGTAAGTTCCTTTTGTAGTTGGTTTATATTCAACATCCGTTGAAACGGCATCAGCCTTTGGATCTGTTCCTTTTACCCATTTCACAAATCGATATCCAGTCTCCGCAATGGCTGTTGATCCTTGGACATTAGCCTGTACAGTTTCACCAATACGTTCATAAGATCTAGAAACTGATCCCATTTTTGAATCATTTACAGTATAGTTAATTACATCACTTGCTTTTGCCCATTGAGCAACGAATGTTACATCACTTGTTGGAGCATCAAATGATTCTCCACCCTGATATAGCTTTCCACCATAAGTCCATCCAGTGAAAATATATCCATCACGAGTTGGACGAGTTGTTGAATCTACTGTTACCTTATCAGTTGATTTAACAGTTGTTCCTTTAGGAGCTCCTGTACCTTTATTTGCATCATAATTTACATGAATCGTTTTTGCTTTAATATAAGCTTTAACTACGTATTTATTAGTTTGATATGATTGGAATTGTACATTAATTAGTTTTGGAATCTCACTACCTTTATTAGAATTTATCAAATTATTATTTTTATATACTTCAACTTTTGATACTTCAAATTTAGATGTATCGCAATCAAAATAGATTTTTCCATAATTTCCATTTGATCCGTTATCATAACGCATCACTCCGGAATTATATACTTGTGCATCATTATTTTCTGTATTTAATACTATAATTTGAATTGTTTGTTTATTATGACTAGTAGCAACACCTGCACCATAAGGCCAGTCACCAACAGCTACTTTTACATCTGTATTATTATCGGTTCCTGTCCACTGCATTGATGTAAAATCATAAATCTGTTCATCACTTGAAATTGTTTTCCATGTTTGTCCATCAGTCGTATATTCTACCTTTTTCCTTTTTTGATTATATTTAAAAGATTTGACAATTGGGACGCTAGAAATAGTAGCCCATACACGTTGTTGAGCAACCGTGTTATTTAAAACTCTAAATTGTGCAGTTGAAACTAATGTTTTATCACCCTTTGTTGTATTATGTGCAACTTGACTAGGACTTACTTCAGTTCCATTTACTGGAATATTAAATTGATATGAAACACCCTGAGCTTCATTTGTAACCCATACATTAACTGTCTGTGTAATTGGTGTATTATCATAAACAGTAATTACTTGTTCACCATATACACCTGAATCATCATTCATTGCCTTGATTGAAACTGTACCTTGACCTACTGCTGTTACTTTACCGTTTTGATCAACTTTCGCAACTTCTTCATTTGATGAAGACCAAACAATACTCTTATCAGCTGCATCACTTGGTTCAACTGTTGTACCTAATGTAACAGTATTTCCTTTTACTAAATAATCTTTACCATAACCAGTTACAGTAATCTTACTTACCTTAATTGGATTTACTACGATTGTTACACTTGATGAAATAGTTGGATCTGACTTCAAAGTTGCTGTAATTGTTACAGTTCCAACTTCATGAGTTGTTACTAAACCATTTCCATCTACTGTAGCTATTGCTTCATTTGATGAAGACCAAGTTACATCTTTATTAGGATAGTTATCAGGTTTAATAGTCAATGTTAATTGAGCTGTTTCACCTTTTGTTACTTGGTTCTGACTTGCTACGACAAAGAACTCAGTTAATTGTACTGCTATTTCTTGAGATTCAGTCGTGTCGGCATCAGAAGCATCATCACTTTCAGACGTAGTTTCTGTTTTAGCAGGTTCTTGTTTATTAGCTTTCTTAGGTTTTTCTGTACTAGCCTTTTCCTTATAAACAAGAGTTAAACTCGTCATATCACTAGTTACTGTTAAACCAGAAGCTTTAACTTGATCCTTAGTGATTTTGTTTTCTTTGTTACCATTCACAAATGCATATTCAAATTCAAATGCTTCATGAGCTTCTTTGAATACATTTGTATCTTGATCCAATCTGTAACCAACATCATAAGTAGCTGTTACAGATTCCATCAAATCGGTATCATCTTCTTTTACATAAGAAACCTTAACCTCTGCTTGTTCAACAGGCTGTGGTTGTGGTTGTGCTTCTTCTGCTGCAGGCTGCTCTTCCTCTACTGCAGGTTGTTGTTCTTCTTCCTGTTGTTGAGGGGTTTCTTCTTCAGTTGTTGGCACTTCCTCTTGCTCTTGTGGTGCAGTCGTTGTTGTTTCCTCTTGTTGAGGTTCAACCGGTTCTTCCACCGCATTTACATAATAAGAGTCTGCTAAGCCAAACTGAACGGCCATCGCAAATGATAATACAATTGCGGCTGCTTTTTTCAAATTCTTTAGCATATAAAGTCCTCCTTTATTATAGTTATCGATATAACCCTTTCATTATCTGAGACTAGTATAATCTTCACACGGTTATAGATTGGTTATAATATCGAAAAATCATCCTTTTTTAATCGAATTTTGCATAAAAAAAGATCTATTGTCTTTAGGACAATAGACCTCATTATTTTCCTGAACTACCTAATTTTCCAGCCATTCTTTCCGACTCCATAGACTGAAGTTCTTCAAAAGAAATTTCTTCACTTTCTAATTGAGGCATACGCAATAATACACCCTGACAAATTGCTTTTTCATAAGGATAAATAATCGCATCTTCCTTATATTCTACATCTTGTTTTTTAATAACTACACGTTTTGTATTCAAATTTGTGACCGGAGCCATATATTCTCCACGATAACCCGAATCAATCACGCCACTTCTTTGTGCAATTCCCTTTGTTCCTGTTGAACCACGCTCTTTTAAAATCATCACAAACTCTGGATCAAATGCACTCGCCACACCCAATGGAACTAACTTTGTTTCATGAGGCTCAATTACCATGTAATCCTCTTCAAAACATGGGTATAAATCATACCCTGCATCTTCATAACGTTTTTGCGGAACCTTCGCATCCGGCTTAACCTTTGCCCAATATAATTTATTCATAAATCTCCTTCTTATATATTTCAATCAATTGTTCTAACGAAAACTGTGCATTGGCACTGGAAGTCGAAGGACAATATACCGTTTCAATATTCGGAAAATACTTCTGCATTGTATTCTGACTTGTCCTTCCATTACAAATGACCTTCTCAATATTCTTATATGTATTCAATAATCCCTGTATATCATTTGGTTCAATATCCTTGATCTCACTATCCGCACTTGTCTTTCTTATACACGAATGACAAATATCCCAAAGTGCAATGTGCGATACTTTTAATAATTCAATCTTGTCTTCTGTTTGAAAGATTTCTTTTAATATCTTCCAAAACCGATTATTTTTATTCGCATAATACATCTGTTCCTTCAAACTAATTGCACTTGGCATAGAACCCACAATCAATATTCTAGAATCCTCAAATACAATGGGATCCAATCCGACTATTCGCTTACACATGTACCGTAAACATCATAAGATTTGGCATCTGTAATCTTCACCTTCACAAAAGAACCCAACTCTAAAGGTTCATCACTTGTAAAGATGACCTGACCATCCACTTCATCCGGTGCATCCGCAGCACTTCTTCCACGATAACGATCCACCAAACCTTCTTTTTCCTCAACAAGAACTTCAATGACCCTACCAATCTTTTCCTGATTCTTTTCTTTTGAAATCTCTTCCTGCACCGCCATCAATCTAGCCAAACGCTCATTTTGAATCTCTTCATCAATCTGACCATCCATATCATAAGCAGGCGTATCTTCTTCCTTCGAATATGTGAAAGCACCCATACGATCCCATTTGATTTCCTTAATGAAATCCACAAGTTCTTCAAACTCTTCTTCCGTTTCTGTAGGGAAACCAACAATCATAGTTGTACGCAAAGTCGCATTTGGAAACATTGTATGAATCTTATCCACAACCTTTAATACATCCTCTTTGGGTCCTCTACGATTCATTAATTTCAACAAACGATTGTTCGCATGCTGCATAGGAATATCAAAATAAGGAACGATCTTCTCACTCTCACTCATGGCCTGCAATACATCATCCACAATTTCATCCGGATACATATACAGAACACGAATCCAATGAAGACCCTCTACTTTAGATACTTGACGCAATAATTCAGGAAGCATCAATTCGCCATAATTATCCAAACCATACTTCGTTGTATCTTGCGCAATCAAAGTTAATTCCTTCACTCCAACACTTGCCAGATAGTTGACCTCTTCCATGATATCCTCAATTGTACGAGACTTTTGATCTCCACGAATCAAAGGAATTGCACAATACGCACAACGATTCGAACAACCATCACTAATCTTTACATAGGCCTGCCAAGGATTTCCCGTAATCACACGTTCTGCCTTATCTAACAATGTATCTGAACCTAAAAGCTTCTGTAGCTGACTTGCCAAAGTATCATACTCACGAATTGGGATAACCGCATCAATTTCAGGAATCTCTTCCCTTAAAGTATCTGTATATCTTTGAGCCAAACAACCACACACAATCAACTTCTCTAAGTTTCTCTCTTTATACTTCGCCATCTTGAAAATCGTATTGATACTCTCCTCTTTGGCACTCTCAATAAAACCACAAGTATTCACAATAATAGCCTGTGCATCCTTAGGATTGGCCACAATTTCATGACCACCCCTCTTGATCATACCCATGATCTGTTCAGAATCCACTAAGTTTTTACAACATCCCAATGATACAAAACCTATTTTCATTCTTCATCTTCTCCTTTTCGATGATAAATCATACGACCTTCTAACGCAAAAACACGAGGGCCAAAATGACCTGGCTGCGTTGTATCTAAACTCTGCTTCATCATATACATACGTGCATCTAGATTATCTAGTAAAGTTAACACTTCCGCTTCTGGAATCATAGGAAGGACAGGAGATCCAAACTCCATCTTTCCATGATGCGCCAAAACCATATGCTTCAACAATAAAACACACTCTTTATCGTTTACACCCAGCTTTTCAGCCACACGATCCAAACGATTATTCATAATACTAATGTGCCCCAACAAATTCCCCTCATTTGTATATTCAGGAAGAACTGGACCACTCAACTCATCAATCTTTCCAACATCATGCATCAAGATACCCGCAATCAATAATCCCTTATCCAAGAATGGATATTGGCGACAAATATCTAGTCCTACACGCGCCATACTAATGGAATGATAGGCAAGTCCTCCCACAAAATTATGGTGATTTCTTGTGGCAGCCGGATATGTATAGAATAAATCCTTCGTTTCTTCTAATACTTCTTCAACCACACAATATAGATTTGAGTCCGTGATCTCATTCATCAAAGTCTTTACTTCCTCTTCCATTTCCGTACGAGACATAGGCGCTAATCTTACATAATCCGAAATATCTTCGCCTTCTAAGACCACCATTTTTCTCACTCTTAGCTGAACGGCATTTCTATGAATGATCGAATCCCCAAATACCTCAACAATCTGACCTGCCTTATACTGCTCAATCTGCTCATTCGTTAAATTCCAGAATTTCGCATCCAATACACCCGTTGCATCCTCTAAAATCAAAGACAAATAAGGCGTATCCTTCACGGTTTTTCCCTTGTCACACTTTGAAATCAAACACTTAATATTTACTTTTTGCTCCTGAGTAATCTCATTAATTCTCATTCACTTTCCCCTTCCAAAACCTCTTTTATAGCTGATATATTAAATCCTTTACGAACACAATACGTCTGAATCTTCTGATTACGCTTAGGCTGATCAAACGTCGCATATAAACGCTTCGCTTTCGCAATCGTTCTTTGTAGTGCCTCATCATCATTTTCATTCAATTCAATCGACTCCGACACTTGTTTCGCCAATTCAAACGAATATCCCTTCGTCACTAACTTATTCATTAACGTCTGCCTTTGCATGCGACTCGATTGCTCTTTTAGCGAATGCGCTAAACGACGAGCCAATTTGATCGCATTACTACGCTCTGTTTCCACATCCAAACTTGCCAAAGCATCCTCAATTACATCATCCGCGATGCCCGCTTTTTTTAGCTTTTGACAAATCTGCATTTTAGGCTGACCATACGAATGCCAAGCCTGCGCCTTATCAAAGGCATACTCCTTATCGTCAATCCAATGACGTTCCATAAATTCATGAATAATATCCAAAGCCTGATCTTCATCTAGACCCAAATATTTCTTTCCATATTGCACCATTTGATACGACGTATAATCATTTGAGAAAACACGCTTCTTCATCAACTCAAACGCCTTATAGAATAACTGCATATCCAAATAGTTGTCAATCAAATATGCATCTAACATTGTATCCTTTGTGATCTTTAAGTCAAAGAAATCATCCGTTGGAATCATTACTTTGACTGGCTCATTATCGCAATCACGCATCACAGTTAAACGAACAAAATCATCCACCATACGAATGCGCTCCACATGATAGGCACGCTTATAATCATCAATCGCCTGATTATAAACACTCAAAGCCTTATGTGCAAACATACTCTCTGTATAAGGCGCTGTTTTAGAAATACAATACGCTCTTAATGCATCTCTTTCTTCTTTTGATTTACTAAAGAAAATATCCCACTTTTGACTTAGCTCATTGGCATCATCAAAATAATATCCAGACTTGCCTTCATCCACCAAATCCTTCAACACCTCATCACGACGACCAAACACCAATAGGCCACTCGCTAAAGCCTCAATATATGTCATCCCTTGTGTTTCCGATAAACTAGCGGATACAAAACAATCGAAAGCCGCATAATAATAGGCAATATTTTCCTTAGGAATCTTACCCGTAAAATGCACACGATCCGAAACATTATACTTCTTAGCCAAATCCTGGTAATACTCCATATCCGTACCACCACCCACAATGACTAAGTGTAAATGTGGATCTGCATTCTTACTAATCGCCTCAATCGGAATTTCGATTGCCTTCTCTTTGGCAATACGCCCTACAAAGACCACAATATGATCTTCACTTGTAAAACCTAACTCTTCACGAATACTTTGAACTCTATTTTCATCTAAATTTTTACGATCATACTCCGACAAATCCAAACCT
>OHPP01001064.1_pt1 | contig 13025 bp, 14 predicted proteins | sample 1577731 | NCBI WGS metagenome assembly OHPP01 (sample SAMEA3879536, study PRJEB24766) | human gut metagenome | biome: human-associated habitat; feature: feces | place: USA | collected 1985/1987
TCATCCGTTAATGAAATATTATATTTTTTTGGTCTTGCCATCTAAAATCACCGCCGTTTCTTTTTAGTATATCATGAAACGGTTTGTCAGACCATAAAATTAATTAAATATCAATGATACAGTATACTAGTTTCATATCTTAATATACCTGTCTGAAAATCCTTTGTTTTCAAGGATTTTCGCCTTTCTATGTTATTTTACTACACAATTTTTAAGGCTTTTTCTATCTTTTCAACTTCCTTTACCTTTTCATCTTCTGTCACATGGACATATAAATTCATGGTAATTCCTACATTAGAATGCCCTAATATTACTTGCAAGGTTTTAGGACGCATATTCGCTTCAATACACCTTGTAGCCATTGTGTGCCTTAATACGTGCATTGAGAAACGAGGAATACCAGCTTTATCACATAGCTTAAATAGTGTGGTATCCTATGCGGAATTTTTTGTAGGTTCGCCCTTACTTTCTTCGGCTCTTTACCAATATTGTACTTGACTGCTTTTGTTACTGGATTCTTTAGTATAACATCATTCTCAACTGCATCTGAAAACATACAATACAAAGCAATTCTTGTCTGATATATTGTTGAAGTCCTATAATTATCCTTCATCTGATTCAGAACATTTTGACAATGCATCGGTTTTACATCTGATAAAATCATACTTCCTATACAATCTTTAATGTTATGTTCAAACCTTTCTCTGTAATTCCTTATCGTGTTAGGTCTGATACTATCACCTTTTATATTTTCAAGCCAATACTCAAACCAAGCTGTGACTGTCATATCACCACAAGCATTGATTCCACCATGTTCATCCTCGAACCTAGCGTCTGCATACCAATTACGACACTCTTGTAACTTCGGAAAATATCTCTGAATGGATTTTCCTGTACGCTTGCTGACAAATCTAGCTGTGTATAATCCGTCTTTTCGCTGGCATATTCCTACACCAAGCTCTCTTCCTTTTAAATCTTTGCCCGTAAAATCAACTCCTTTCTGCTGTGTAAGCATAAAGAGTTTGATACAGCCTATTATTATATCATAAGTTCTGCAATTTTGAAACCACCAAAATTTTTATAATTTAATGCGCGGGAGTTTGACACATTGAAATTCAAAAAAGTACCGCAAAGCCTTGAAACAGGCTTATTTTTTTGTCAAATTTTTATTTTTATTATATAGCAATATTTAGTGATGTATAATAGTGACAGAGGTGATTATTGTGCGTATAACAACATCAAAATCAAAAAATTCCGAGTCCTTTTACATCACTCAGTCCTATACAAATGCCAATGGGAAAAGTACTTCAAAAACCATCCGAAAATTAGGTACGTTAGCTGAATTATCAGCGCAGCTCCACACAGATCGTGATGGAGTTGTTGAATGGGCTAATGAACAGGCGCGTCTTGAGACTCTGAAATATAAAAGTGAAAAAGGGGATGCTACTGTTATGATTCCGTTTCATTCCAACAGACTTATGGACTATCATAAACAGAAACTTTTTTCTGGTGGATATCTTTTCCTTCAATCAATTTACTATGGGCTTAAACTCGATTCTGTCTGCAGAAAAATCAAAAGCCGACATAAATTCGAGTATGATCTTAATGCGATTTTATTCAATCAGAAGTTTATAAAAACAACTTTTTCCTTGGCGACAGAATGGATCTAATCCTTTATTACGATTGCACAAACTACTACTTTGAAATCGAACAGGAAGATGGAGATAAAAAATACGGAAAAAGCAAGGAACAACGTCCGAATCCCATTATTCAAATGGGACAACGGGCATTTATTGTCACTCAGTCCATCAAAAAGCTGCCTGGCGAAGACCGGGCATGGACTTTAAATAAAACAGGATTCAAACGTCTCGCTGATAATAAACCTGTTGACCTCACAAAACTGACCGATGATGATAAGAACCAGCTTTATTATAAAGATGAACCATTTACGACAAAAAACTGGATCAAAGCTCATTTCCTTACCTGTTTTCTTGCTCTGTTACATTTTCGGTTATTAAACCGCTCTCTGAAAGGAACTTATACTACAGAACAATTACTTCGTACTTTAAAGGACATAAAATTTGCGGATGTAGAAGAACAAGGATTCATGCCGGTATATGAGCGTCAAAAAATCACTGACGATCTCCACGAAATCTGTGAATTCAGAACGGACTATCAATTCATAACAAAACGAAAAATAAAAGGCATTCAGAAAAAAAGTAAGCGAAGATAAAACATTACTATATTTCGTATATGCAGACAAAAGTGCCACGCGCCTTGTATTTACAGAGATTGCAGCACTTTTTTTACTAATCAACTGTCAAAGATGGGATTTTACTCATTATATCTATCTTAAGTAATTTGATATAGAATGTCCACCTTTTTTTATGATTTCTCCGCCATTGCCGCATCATCCCGCGATTCAATGACGATCAATATTCCATTTTCAAATGTAATTTCTGCCTGTTCTTCAGTTATCTCATTACTCACACCAATTGAACAGAAACCCTTTAAGCAATAATCGGCAAGCGGATATTTAAATCCCGCAAGATACAGATGCTCTACCTGCGCGGTATACGGAATCAGGGAAACATATTTTCCAAACTGTTCCTCTTTTTTTAGTACCATGCCGTGATCTGTCATACGGATACGGTTATTTGCATCCAGCAGTTCAATTTCAACTCCCAGCTCTAACCCTATGCCCAGAAGTTCAATATTCCCCAGCACATGATCTAACCTTGAACCGGTACCACCAAGCACTGTGATGCACTCCGCTCCCATGGAAATTGCAAGACGCAGCGCAAATTCTGTATCTGTGTCATCCTTTTGAGGATTCAATCTGTGCCAGACGATCCCTTCTTTTTTCTGAAACCATTCCAGTGTCTCTTTGCTTACCGAATCAAAATCGCCGATAATGACCTGTGGAACAATTTCATTTCTCCGTAAAAATTCCATACCGGAATCTGCAGCGATCACTGTTTTTTCAGCAAAGCCTTTTAAAACCTCTATCGCAAATGCATCTTCAATTTTTCCACCCGCTATGATAAAAAAATGTTTCATCCATCGGCTCCCATCATTCATTAATAATATTTAAGAAACGAATCGTATTCTCGGTCACATCCCCGGAAAAAATTGCACTGCCAGCAACAATAATATTTGCTCCTGCATCCATCAATTCTTCCACGTTTGACAGATTTACGCCGCCATCTACTTCAATGTCCGTTTTTAATCCCTTCTCATCCACGATTTTTCTTAATTCACGGACTTTCTCCACCGTATAGGGAATCAGTTTCTGTCCTCCAAATCCCGGATTTACCGTCATAACAAGAACCATATCCACTTTTTCAAGGACACAGGATATTGCAGAAACTGGTGTTGCAGGATTGATGGCAACACCTGCTAAAAGTCCTTTTTCTTTGATTTTTTCAATAGTACGGTCAAGATGTCTGCAGCTCTCTGCATGAACAGTGATAAGATCTGCACCAGCCTCGGCAAACTCATCAATATAGCGTCCCGGTTCCTCAATCATCAGATGAACATCAAAAATACGGTCTGTACATGCTCTTATAGCACGGATGACCGGCATTCCAAATGAAATACTCGGAACAAACATTCCGTCCATAACATCAATATGGACATACTGTGCCCCGGCTTCATCAAGCTCTTTTATCTGTTCTCCAAGACGGCTGAAATCAGCCGATAATATAGATGGCGATAAACAGTTCATTTTTTTCTCCGTAATCTTAGTCATTTATTTTAATACTTTCGGACAGCCTTTAATTCCTCATACAGCAATTTATAGTTTTCATACCGCAGCAAACTGATACTTCCTTCTTCTAACCCCTGTCTTACACCGCAGTCCGGCTCACTGATATGATTACATCCCTGAAATCTGCAATATGGTTCCCATTTCCGGAATTCCGGATAAAACCCTTTTAAGTCTTCTTTTTCCATTCCCGGAATGTAAAGTGTGGAGAATCCCGGTGTATCCATAATATAAGTATCCCCGCCGATCGGTATGATTTCAGAATGTCGTGTGGTATGTCTTCCGCGCTCGATCTTGCGGCTGACTTCCCCTGTCTGCATGGTGATGTTCGGCTGCAGGCGGTTCACAAGAGAAGATTTGCCAACTCCCGATGGTCCTGCCACCGCCGCTGTTTTTCCTTTCAAAAGTTCTAACAGCGCGTCCACACCCTTTTCCTCTTTTGCACTGACATAGAGTGTCCGGTAGCCGCACGCCGCATAGATGTCTGCAAACGCATGCAGTTCCTCCTCCGTAACCAGATCTGTTTTGTTAAAACAGATTGCAACCGGTACATTCTGATATTCCATCATAACAAGGAAACGGTCTAACAGATTAAAATTAGGCTGTGGTTTTGCCGCCGCAAAAATGATCAGCGCAAGATCGATATTTGCAACCGCAGGACGAATCAGCTCATTTTCCCTCGGCAGGACCTTTTCAATATTTCCTTTTTTATGTTCCTCATCTAACACAGCAATCTCGACATTGTCCCCCACCAGTGGCTTGATGTTCTGGTTTCGGAATACGCCTTTTGCCTTGCACTCATAAATTCCGGATCCCGCTACATGAATGTAGTAGAATCCGGAAATTCCCTTGATAATTTTTCCCTGCATAAATCTTCCTATTGTCTTTATTCTTCCTGGAACTGTACATCAATCGTCTGGTCTTTTAAATCATTTCCATTTAAGTCCAGCCAGGTAACTACGATTTTACCACTGTCCGAAAGAATACCGGTCTTTGTCAGAATCAGTCCGCCAGTACCAAAATCTGCAATCGTTTTGCCGTACCAGGTCTGTAAAACATTGCCCTGATCATCATATAAAACAATGTCTGCACCGGAGATATTCGATGTATCTGATGGAAGCTGCAGGCTGACATTCAGCTTATAAGTCTTTGTGGTGATCTGCTGTGCCGGTTCCGGTCCAAGACTGACTGTGATCGTGATGGATGCTCCCGGATCTGCCTGTGTTCCCGCCGCAAGTGTCTGTCCGATTACGATTCCGGCATCCGTATCACTGTATTTTGTGACCGTTGAAACATTAAACTGTGATAAAAGTTCTTTCGCCTGTTCCTCTGACTTATAGCTTGTCGATACATCAGGTACTGTAATCTTCTCTGAGCCAAGGCTGATCTCAAGTGTGATCGTATCGCCCTCTTTTCCCTTGGTATCCCCATTTGGTGTCTGGGAAATTACATATCCTTCCGCAACGGAGGAACTGTAGGAAGTTGTCTTTGTGACATTAAATCCCTTTGCCGTCAATGCTGCACTGGCATCAGTTTCACTCTGTCCCACAACGTTTGGTATTTCGACCGTATTCTCACTGGTTCCGGCGGCAGATCCGCTGCTGATGATAACTTCGATCGTTGTATTCTTTTCAACAGTCTTACCATCTGCCGGATCCTGGCTTATGATCTGTCCCTTTTCTACGGTATCAGAGGATGCGGTTCCAGCCTGTCTGATGCCGAGTCCGGTTCCGTTTAACTCCTGTTTTGCCTGATCCATGGTTTTTCCTGTCAGGGAAGGTACTACTACACCGTCCTTGATCTGGGTACTCTGACTGTCTCCCGTCTGTGTTTCCGTTTTTGTTGTTTCTGTATTCGAAGAATTGTTCTTGTTAGACTTCATACCCCCGGCTAACGTGATGCACAGGTAAATAATGATGATAATGATCACTACACCTGCTGCGATTCCCATGATCGTGATTGCCTTTTCCATCTTCGGATTGATATCGCCATCCTCGTCCTCAATATCATCATCGTCGTCCTCGTCATCATCATCGATCACCGGCTCCTGTATTTTGATCGACGCCGGATCTATATAGACGTTTGCAGTCTGTTTCTTGATCTGATTTAAATCATCTGCTCCGATCACCCTCGTCTTATCCTGATTTGCAAGAGGTACCATCACAACAAAATCCTCGTTCGGGCTGATCAGTGCTTTTCTAAGATCGGCCAGAAGCGCTGTCATGGAAGCATATCTTCTGTCAGGGTTTTTCTGTGTACATTTTAAGATGATCTTTTCCATACTGATTGGAAGATTTGGTGCATAAACACTTGGCGGTACTATTTCTTCCTGCAGATGCTGGATTGCAACTGCGACCGTCGTATCCCCGTCAAACGGAACACGGCCTGTTACCATCTCATACATCACGATACCCAGTGAATAGATATCACTCTTGCCATCCACAAATCCATTTCTCGCCTGTTCCGGAGAAGAATAATGTACGGATCCCATCACATCCGAACTGATCGTATTTGATGTTGCTGCCCGCGCAATACCAAAATCTGTTACTTTTACTTTTCCCTCTGTGGAGATCATGATATTCTGCGGTTTGATATCACGATGCACGATATTTTTATTATGGGCGGCTTCAATACCTCTGCCCACCTGAATTGCGATGCTGACTGCCTCCTTAAAAGAAAGCTGTCCTTTTTTCTCAATGTAGGTCTTTAATGTGATTCCTTCCACATATTCCATCACGATATAATGCAGGCCATTCTCACTGCCGACATCATAAATATTTACAATATTCGGGTGCTCTAACCCTGCAGCTGCCTGTGCCTCGGAACGGAATTTCGTTACGAAATTAATATCCTCGGAAAATTCTGCCTTTAATACCTTGATTGCTACAAATCTTCCCAGTGTAAGATCTTTTGCTTTATATACATCTGACATTCCGCCAGCGCCAACTTTACCTAAAATTTCATAGCGGTCTGCTATGTACATACCTTCTGTCAACATTCTTTCACCTCATCAGAAAATGGTTCTATCAATACAACCGTAATATTATCCTTGCCACCATTTCGATTAGCAGTCTCAATCAGCTTCTCTGCTTTCTCAACAATGTCCCTCTGTCCCAACACAATATGCCGGATCTCATCATCTTCAATCATATTTGTCAGTCCGTCGGAACACATCAAAATCTCATCCCCAAGTTTTAAACTGATCTCAAAGAAATCAGCTGTCACCTCCGGCAATACACCGACTGCCCGCGTAATGATATTTTTATCCGGATGATCTTTCGCATCTTCTTTTCTCACTTCACCTAAACGAACCATTTCCTCAACCAGAGAATGATCCCTTGTAATCTGTGTAATATCTTCCTGATTGATCACATACAGCCTGCTGTCTCCAACATTTGCGGCATAGAGTGTATTCCCGATCACCGTTGCAGCAACGATCGTTGTACCCATTCCATTTTTGGCCGGATCTGCCTGTGCCTCTGTCAAAAGCAGACTGTTCGTCATGGAAACAGCACTCTTCATAATCGCCACCGGTTCTTTTTCACCCGATTTACCAATCAGTTCCACAAGTTTCTCAACTGTAAATCTGGAAGCATAATCACCTGCAGCGTGACCACCCATTCCATCCGCTACTAAAAAAAGATTCGGCAGATTTCCCACAGCGGTCTCTGATGTAAACATATAATCCTGATTCATTTCCCGTCGCTGCCCGATGTGCGTCATGGAAAACGTCTTCATCTTCTCTACTTCCTACCTTTCTGCATGGCTGATATAACGTTTGCGCAGCTGTCCGCATGCACCGTCTATATCCCTGCCCATTTCCCTTCTAATTGTAACGTTAATCGCATTTTTTTCAAGCCTATTTTTAAAATTAAGAATTGCTTCATGATCCGGCTGCACATATGAACGCTCTTTGATCGGATTGACCGGGATCAGGTTTACATGACAATTCATGCCATGAATCAGGTCTGCAAGCCTTCTTACATCCTCATCGGTATCATTGACACCACCGACTAAACTATATTCAAATGTGACACGCCTTCCTGTCTGTTCAAAATAATAACGACATGCCTCAATTACTTCATGTATCTCATATTTATTGGCAACCGGCATCAGTTCAAGTCTCTTTTCCTGCGAAGATGCATGCAGCGAAAGTGCCAGCGTGATCTGCAGTTTTTTATCCGCCAGTTCCCGCATTTTCGGAACAATACCGCATGTCGATACCGTCACATTCCGCTGGCTGATATTCAGTCCATTTTCATCCGTCAGAAGTTCGATAAACTTCAGCAGATTATCAAAATTATCCATCGGTTCTCCGGTTCCCATCACAACAACATTTGCAACCCTCTCCCCGGTATCTCTTGTGATCCGGTATATCTGGTCTAACATCTCTGACGGCGTCAGTCCCCGCACCAGTCCGTCTAACGTGGATGCACAGAACCGGCAGCCCATCCGGCAGCCGACCTGCGAGGAAATGCAGACTGAATTGCCATGTTTATATCGCATCAGAACGCTCTCGATCACGTTTCCATCATCTAATGCAAACAGATATTTTCTGGTACCGTCTATCTTTGAGATCTGTACCGCCTCCTGCTTTAAACTTACAAAGCGGCATTCATTTTTCAGTTTTTCCTGAAGGGATTTTGACAGATTTGTCATTTCATCGAAAGATGCTGCCTGTTTTTCATGCATCCACTGATACAGCTGTTTGGCACGAAACGGTTTTTCCCCGATAGATTCCATATATGATTTTAGTTCTTCCAGATTCATGGATTTGATATCTGTTTTTTCCTGCTGCATAATTTCCTCTTTTCCATTTTCTTTCCGGGTGGCTATGAGATACGTCTTAATCTGGCGTAGAAAAATCCATCTCCCACCTGTGTTCCCGGATAAATCTGTTCCATATCAAGCAGTTCAAATTCAGGATGTTTTCCTAAAAACCACGCGACATTCTCCTGATTTTCTCCCGGGTTGATCGTACAGGTAGAATATACCATGATCCCGTCCTTTTTGACATAAGAACAGACCGTATCTAGAATCCGACGCTGAAGTGCTTCTAACTCTTCCTGCTGCCCCCGGCTCATTTTATAGCGGATGTCTGTCTTTTTGCGCAGAACCCCCAGACCGGAGCATGGCAGATCTGCGACCAGCACGTCCGCTGTATCTTCTGCACTCTCGTCCGGCACCGTGGCATCCCACACTTTTGTCGTCATATTTTTTATCTGGTAACGGCTGATATTTTCCTCGATCAGTCCGGTCTTATACCCTGTCAGGTCACGCGACTCCACACTTCCGGTGCCGTCCAGCATCTCCGCAAGATGAATGCTCTTGCCTCCGGGAGCCGCACAGACATCGATCACATGTGCGCCTTTCTCCGGTGCTGCGGCCTCAGCCACCATCATGGAACTGATATCCTGCACATAAAAAAGACCGTCCTGAAATGATGGAAGTGCCATCAGATGATCAAAACCTGAAATTGCAAATGCATAGTGATATGCATCCGTATATGGCAGTCCGGCATAAGAAAGTTCTTCTAACGTCTGCACTGTCACGCCTTCGGCTTTTAACTGTTCCTTTAACGCATCCGGCGTAATTTTGGTCACATTGGTACGGATCGTAATCGGTGCTTCCTTTGAAAAAGCATCTAAAATTGCCTTTGTCTGCTCCATGCCATAGGCGTTAAGCCATTCTTCCACAATCCACTCCGGCATGGAATAACGCACACTTAACGCCAGAACCGGCTCCTTTTCTTCATCCGGATACCGGATGGAACCACTGTTTCTTGCAATATTTCGAAGCACTCCGTTCACAAAACCGCTCAGTGTGGAAAAACCGCTTTTTCTTGCCAGTTTTACCGCCTCATTGCAGGCTGCCGAATCCGGTACGGAATCCATATACTGTATCTGATACACACCCATTCTTAAAATATTGCGGATGACCGGTTTCATTTTTTTCACTTTCACTTTTGAGAACTGGTCGATCACATAATCAAGTTCGATCATGTGCTGGATCGTTCCCTCCACCAGTCTTGTCAGAAACGCCCGCTCATATTTTTCCATATACTGATATTTTTCGAGCACGGCACGGAGCACCTGATTGCTGTATGCCCCATGTTCCGTCACCTCAAGCAGAACATCAAGTGCAAGTCTTCTTGTATTTACGGTATCAGTCATCACGATTACGTCCTCCAAATAAAAGAACCAGCCTTAACAGCTGTAAGATTGCTGCCGCAGCACTTGCAACATAGGTCAATGCCGCAGCCTTCAATACTTTTCTGGTATAAGGCAGTTCACTGTCTGATAAAATTCCCTGCTCACCTAAAATATGGAGTGCCCGGCGTGAAGCATTAAACTCTACCGGAAGAGTGACAAGCTGGAATAATACTGCAAATGAAAAACATAAGATTCCAAGATTGATCAGCATTGCACCGGTTGAGCGGTTAAAAAACAGACCGATCAGAATTAACGGCCATGCAAGTGTAGATCCAATGTTTGCAACCGGAACGATCGCCGTGCGGAGTGTCAGAGGCACATAGTTTTTCTGATGCTGGATCGCATGTCCACATTCGTGCGCTGCAACACCGATCGCTGCGACAGAATTGCTTCCGTATACGGAGTCAGACAGATTCAGTGTCTTTTTTGACGGATTGTAGTGATCGGTCAGACTTCCCGATATATGGCAGACCGTCACATCATAGATACCGGCTGAATTTAAAATACGTTCCGCCGCCTGTGCTCCGGTCATACCGCTCATACTGCGGTACTGGGAATATTTATTGAAAGTACTCTTTACTCTTGCAGATGCGATCAGGCAGATCACTGCGCCGATCAGAACCAAAACATAAGTCGGATCAAAACCATAATAGTAATAAGGCATATCAGGTTACCTCCATTCATTAACCACGTGTAAAATAAGTTCCCTCTTCCACCGTATAGCCATTTAAAAATGCATCCGTGGTCATACGTTTTTTTCCTTCTAACTGTACCTCAAGAAGCTCTAAGACACCGTCTCCTGTCTGTACCAGAAAACTTCCCTTTTCCGCTTTTATGATGCATCCCGGAGCCGCTTTCTTTTCATCCGGCAGCACATTTGCCCTCCATATCTTAAGTGTCTTTCCGTCAAGTCTCGTATATGCACTTGGCCACGGATTTAAACCGCGGATCAGACATTCGATCTCTTTCGCACTCTTCGTCCAGTCAATACTTCCCAACTCTTTATGGATCTTTGCTGTATGTGTGGCTTTACTGTTATCCTGTGGTGTGTAAACAGCCGTTCCATTTTCGATTGCTTCGATCGTCTTTACGCAGAGTTCTGCTCCAACCTCTGCAAGGCGGTCAAATAAACTTCCACCTGTCTCATCCGGCCGGATCTCCACTTTTTCTTCTAAAATGATATCTCCCGTATCAACACCTTCGTCCATGCGCTGTGTGGACACTCCGGTATACGGATCGCCGTTGATGACAGCCCACTGGATCGGTGCTGCGCCACGATATTTTGGCAATAGCGATGCATGTACATTCACACATCCATATTTTGGCATGTCTAACACTGCCTTTGGTATAATCTGTCCAAAAGCCACCACGATCATAATATCCGCATGGAACGATTTCAGATACTCGATACATGCGCTGTCCCTGACACGCTCCGGCTGATAGACCTCAATGCCATGTGCGATGGCACATTCCTTCACCGGCGTATATTTTAATGCCTTACTTCTTCCCACCGCTTTATCCGGCTGTGAGACAACCAGCACAACCTCATGACCGGCTTTTATGATCTCTTCTAATGTCCCCACCGAAAAATCCGGTGTTCCCATGAAAATTACTCTCATTGTTTATTCCTCCGGATCATCATAAGTTACATCATGTAACGGTCCTTCTACGATCTCCGTGTACATATGTCCGTCAAGGTGGTCTAACTCATGACAGATTGCACGTGCCATAAGCTCGGTCCCCTCGATCTCATATTCTTCCATATTTTCATCAAACGCGCGTGCCTTCACATAATTCGGTCTTGTAACGGTACCTGCTTTTCCCGGAAGACTTAAACAGCCCTCATCCCCGGTCTGCTCGCCTGACTTTTCCAGAATCACCGGATTGATCATAACAACCGGGCCTTCCCCGATATCGATGACCACGATTCTTTTTAAAACACCGACCTGTGGTCCTGCAAGTCCGACTCCGTTTGCCTCATACATGGTATCAAGCATATCGTCGATCAGTTCTTTGATCTTTGGTGTCATTTCGGTGATTTCTCTGCATTTTTTGGTAAGTACAGGATCTCCCTGTATTCTGATTGTTCTAAGTGCCATTCTTTTATCCTCCATTTTGTATTTTACAATTTTAAAATCCGTTGACCGGGTTAAAGTCAAATCCTACTGCTACATTCTGATACAGACGGTTGTCTTTTATAAAAGCTTCCAGACCATCTTTCAATGTGACAAGTGTCTGATACTCTCGGGTTTTCACATAGATCACTTTGCGGTAGACATCGGAAATTTTTGCAACCGGTGCATCTGACGGCCCGATTGAAAAAATCTTTTCACTGTTTTCTCTCACTATCTGATCGATTTTCCCCATCAATGCCACCGCCGCCTCACTTGCTGCCGCCTCGTTTTTCGACGCGCACAAAATATAAAGCATGTTCCACACCGGCGGATACCGCATCATTTTGCGGTACTCGATCTCCTGCCCGTAAAAAGCCTCATAGTTCTGCTCTTTTGCAGTCGTGATACTGTAATGATCCGGATCATACGTCTGTATGATGACATTGCCGGGAATGTCACCTCTGCCGGCACGTCCTGCCGCCTGCGTCAGGAGCTGGAAAGTCCGCTCTGACGCACGATAGTCACTGATATAAAGTGAAAGGTCTGCCGCAAGCACACCCACTAACGTAACCCCCGGAAAATCATGTCCCTTTACGATCATCTGTGTACCGATCAGTATATCTGCCTCGTGATTTGAAAATGCAGATAATATCTGCTCATACCCATCTTTGATTCTGGTGGTATCCATATCCATCCGGAGCACACGCGCCTGTGGGAAACGCGCCTTTACCACCTGTTCTATTTTCTGCGTGCCCGCCTTAAAACCACTGATATACTTAGAGCCACAGACCGGACACAAACCGGGCTGTATCGTCGTATATCCGCAGTAATGGCAGACCAGACGTGTCGCCGCGCCGCTTCCATGCTGGCTCAGTGAAACATCGCAATGCGGACATTTTATCACATGACCGCAGGCTCTGCAAGAGACAAAGC
>OHPP01001067.1_pt1 | contig 12970 bp, 10 predicted proteins | sample 1577731 | NCBI WGS metagenome assembly OHPP01 (sample SAMEA3879536, study PRJEB24766) | human gut metagenome | biome: human-associated habitat; feature: feces | place: USA | collected 1985/1987
AGAATGTCATCCGCAGCTATAAGCTTAATGTAACTGCCTTCACACAGTAAAAGTCCCTGATTCGCATTGTTTGGGATTCCACGATTCACCTCATTAATATGAGTCTTAACAGATTCAAATCTTTTTCCATTCTTCTGTATCCATTCCTCTGCGATCTTCATTGTCTGATCTCTGGACCCATCATCACTGAGCACCAGCTGTATTCTTTCATATATCTGATTCTTTATACTGTCAAGTGTCTCTATAATGTACCGCTCTGAGTTGTAAGAAATCACTAAAACACTTACTAATTCCTGTTGTGCCATTTTTTAACCTTTCCGACCTATCTTCCTCCAAGAAGAACAGACTCAACTTTCGGGCATAATTTATACAAAATCCACTGTAAACCATATGCACAAACCAAAGTTGCCACAAGCATGAATACATACATGATCAGATTATTCATATATGTTCCATAAGTACGTGCATGCCAGTCTCCTAGTTTTCCATAGATCTGCGGCTGTAATATCCATCTTAATGGTATGTGGATACAATACAAAAAGAATGGTGTATGAACCGTAATCCATCTTGGTGCAGGGAATGCAGATACAAGATACAAACATAAAAATATCATAAATACTGCTGCCATACGCACCAGAAAATTATCAAATTTTAAATACCATGCTACCCAGCAAAATAACCCATAAACTAACATTGCAAGCACTGTAAGATACTTTTTGTTATCCTTTGTATTACCATGAACTGCCAGCATATTTTCAAACCATTCCCGATAGTTTACTGCCACAAAAGCACCAATCAAGTATACAGGAAACCAATATATAAAGGAATAATAATTAATCTTGCTATACCAGATAAATACGATCAATATCAATGTAAGCGGATAAAAAATATACTTCTTTTTCACAATACGATAAATAACCGGAGCGATGATCACATATGTCATTAGTCTCACCAGATACCACAACGGTCCTATTCTCGGTTCATATAAAGCCTCCCATCCCGGAAGATAACAAAATACCAATGACCGCAAAAAACCTATTATTGAAAAATGAAACTGTCCAAGTGCAATCAATTCAAAATAACCGATAATATTCCAGATTAAATATGGAACCAACAACGTTCTTACCCTTTTTATTAATTTCTCTTTGTATTGTCCTTTGTCATAATTACGAAACAAAAAATACGCAGATGCAAAAAAGAAATATACCATAGTTGGAATTGCCATATACTGAATAAAGGATATAATGCTTGTGCATAAATCATCCTCCCACTCATAATACGCAACAATGTGTGTCATACTGACAAAGATTGACAAAATCATCATTATCCATCTCATTTTATCAGAAGTAATCTTATTCATTCATCTGCTCCATTCTTTGTATACTTTTATTTTATCCATTAACGACGGATTATTTTTTTGATAACAGCCTTTATTTTTCCTGACAAAGACTGGCTCTTTACCATATCTACAAAAATCCATTTACTTTTTTCACGAATGAGAATTTTCCCCGGCATTGGAAGATTCCAGTCTTCCGGCCAGCAATAAGACGGTGGCAACACTTCATAATTGTCATGCGTCCAGACATAATGATTGATATGAGATTCATCATGCCATAAAGCAAGTTCCCCATTCTTCTTGTCCACATCAATATTATGTTTTAATTCTTCCATCAACTGAATAAACGCCTGTGCGCGTCCCCCATTCACACCGCCACATACATAATATTTTCCCTGTCCCTTGGGAATATATGCTGTACTTTTAGGATTTCTGTCATATGCAAACTGCTTATTTGTCTTGTTATAATATCCAGGATGCTGCACTACGATGATATCTTTCTTCTTTGGAAGAAATTCCTCTTCCGTAATGGTATCAAGCGCCTGACAATTAGCATTCATAAAGAAAATATAATCGTATTTTTCCAATTCTGCTTTCTGTCTCAAAAACATATGAAACCTCATCAGTGTATTATCCGGCCAGCCTAACGATTCCTGATAAAATTTATGAATCCTCAGATTTTCTTTTTCCATGTAAATTTCTGCCGCATCTGTGAACACATAATAATGTTTTTCACAATCTGGCAAAAAATATTTTTCATAGCTAATATAGAAATCTTTCCAAAAAACATCATATTTTCCAGTGCATATATATAAGACTGCTACTTTATTCATATCTGACTCCTTCATGAAATTCCTGGGATTTTTATCCATCCTTTACACCAGATATCCGGCGTTTCTGAATTATTAAGCCACTTATCAGGGGCGATCACTATCTTATCTTTATGTGAATTAAGCCATGCCGCCCACCAGCTAAAAGAACTGTTAGCTATAATATTAGAACGGCAGCAGCTCATCAGTAATAAATCATACCAGTTTTCATAGTGTTCAAATTCATTTTGCGGAATAAATACTATATTCTCACCTGCAAACTGTTCTCTTACCCACGCTTCATCATTGGAAAAAATATAGTAAGTTGGTTGTTCTATCGTTTTTGAAATTTCTTTCATTGCCTTTTTATAGTAATCCAATGTACATATATTTCCATACATGTCCGATGTATTCAGATAATCTCCCCTTCTTATATGAACGGATACTGCATTGTCACATTCCAGCAACTGTTTCATCCAGTATATAAGCCCTTGATCCTTCACTTCAGGTATATATATATGACGAATATCTTCTGTGATATTGTCAAAATACTTTTCTGTCTGCCAATACCCATTCAATGTTCCTGATTTAACCTGTAACGCACTTACATCAAATGCAGCATCTTCTTTTTCTTCCACATAAAAGAATTCTTTATGCATCGTTTTCCCGGTTAATATATTGAGTAATTTTTTTACTTTCTGATTCCATCTTGACATGCCCTCAGAATATTTTTTGTCCTGTTTTACAACAGCTTTTGGAAATACTTTTGTCAATTCAAAAGGTACTGAATGATTTTTATACCAATTTAAATTTGCATAGACATTTTTTCCCTGCCCCACCAGACTTCTATAATAAGCATATTGGAACATCTGATTTCCAAGACCGCCCATAAAACGTACATAAATCTTTCTTCCCATGTGGTGACTCCTTATTTCTTAAGATAATACCATCTTGCAGCCCAGGAAGGTATTAAGAATTTCATAATTTTTTTTAATTTATCTTTACGGGCAAACTTTTGATATAATTCTTCATAATTTCTTTTAGATGCAATTGTAACCCTCATAAAATTTTTTGCATCCATATTCTTCAAATATTGATTTTGAAGATAGTTTGGAAAATTTTTTTCCATATAATCCACCAGTTTATCCTGCAGTTTACTATCCGGTTCTGCCATATTAATTCTGCTCATCACAAGTATCATGATCTTCCAGACTGCAAGATACTCAATCTGATCTCTGAATTTCTCTAATGCACCTTTTTCCTGATAATATTGAAGTATGCTGTCAAAAATATCCAGCATCTCCATATTACGCTGCACATTACTATCACTCATAATTGAACCTTTTCGCTGTAAATAATAGTAAAGTACATCATCAATAAATAAAATTCGTTTCGCTTTCAAATAAAATTTGAGTGCAACATCGAGATCCTCAAACCATTTTTTCTCCTGATATCGAATTCCATCCTCAAACAAGCTGCGTTTATACAGCTTATTCCAAGCTGCCGGAAACGTCTGTATCAACTCCGGGCTTTCTTCCAGTGTTGTATCTTTTTTTTGTGGTGGCTGCACCTGCAGAATTTGAAGTTTTTCCCCTTTTTCATCCACTACATAAGTATTAAAATAAATCATATCGTATTTATCATTTGCTGTCACTTTTGCTAATGTTTCCAACGCATGTGAATCCAGATAATCATCACTATCTACAAAAAGCCAGTAGTCTCCACTCGCGTATTGCATTCCTGTATTTCTTGCTCCACCTAAACCTTTGTTTTCCTGGCAGATAATTTGAATATTTTTCTCTGGATATCTCTTCTTTATGTTCTCCGCAATCTCCTGACTTCCGTCTGTTGCTCCATCAATAACAATGATAATTTCATAATCGTGATAATTTTGCTCTACAACAGATAACAGACATTTTTCAAGATATTGCTCAACATTATATACTGGAATGATAATGGAAAACTTCATTTTCTACCCCTTTTCGACATATCTAATATTTTTTATGATATAACTCATACCATTTATTCATAACTTCATCCATTGCAAACTCTTTTTCCACGAGTTCTTTCGATGCATGTCCCATCTTTAATCGTTGTTCTTTTGTTACACTCATTAACTTCAACATAGCTGCTGCCAGTTCTGCCTCATTTTGTTTTGGCACCAGATAACCATTTACACCTTCCATAACGACTTCATCACACCCACCAACATTCGTTGATATCATAGGCAGTCCAACAGCCGCTGCTTCCTGCAAAACCAGTGGCAGTCCCTCATAGTTAGAGGAAAGCACAAACCCATCCGCTGCATTTAACAAAGATGCCACATCATTTCTTCGTCCTAAAAGCTTCACTTTCCCCTTCAATTCATCATTTGAGTGAAGAAATTCTTCTATTTGAGACCGTGTATTCCCCTCACCTGCGACAAGAAGTTTCCATGCCGTATTCTTCCTGTTTACCAGTTTCAATGCTTCCAGTAAATTTTTATGATTTTTCTCAGGCGACAATCTTCCTGCTATCATCCAGTTGAAATCTTCCTCTGACAGCGCAAGTTTTTCACGATATTCTTTTCTGATCTCACTGCTTATACAATATTCCGATGTACTTAATCCATTGTACACCGTCAGTACTTTTTCCTTTTTCACAGCACCTGCTGCCAACATCTGTTTTTCAAGCGCCCGACTTACACACGTTGTATAGTCTGCTTTATTATCCGTATAACGGTATAGTAATGCTCTTTTTCCCAGAAAATCTTCCTCTCCATGCACTGTATTGATTAATAAACTCTGTGGCAATGTGTTTTTAAATACTCTTGCAAAAAGATTTGCATGTATCATATGTGTATGTATGACATCTGGCTGATAATCTTTTAACAATTTCTTATATTGTCTAAAACCAGTTCGACCTACTCGATATGCAAGATTAGACATAAGATTAACAATAGGTTGAGGTAAAGTATTCAGATCTAATGAAGTAAATGGAACTCCAATACTGTTTAATTCCTGTATAAAGCCCTGATATTCTGACTTTATAACAGATACCACCTGTACATCATCCTGTGTATATTCTTTGACATAATGCACCATGCGCATCAATTGTGTCTCTGCACCACCAAAATCCAAGTCTGTAATCATGTATAATATTTTCATAATTCACCTCATTCTTCTGCTGCTTTTGTCTCATCCACTATTTTTACCGGAATCAATTTTTTTTCGTTTGCCATACAATAAGCAATCGCAAATACTCCAACAATCAGACTCCTATGTCTCATCGCAGTACCTGCGTTTGAAACTCCCCATGCAAAAATTCCGATAACAATCAGACAAACTGCATATGCTGCAAAAACATACTTTCCTTTTTTATTATAATACGCATCTTTTATAGTCAAAAAAATAATAACAGCCGTTGGCACAGAATCAACTATGAACGCAAATATATATTTCAAACTCGTTGTGCTTCCTGGAAGAGGTGAAAATACAAAAAAGAACATCCGAATTATCGTCCAGAAAATAAGTTCCACACCATTATTTACCTGTATATTCATCAAATAATCAGAATCCCCTGCTGCAAATTCCTTTGATGTAATACTTTCAATACTAAGATTGGTCGGTAAATATGCCATAATCAAATTACGATAACTTGAAAAATTCAATAAAATAATAGCTGCAATGCCAAGCAGTAAAACAAAAATTGTTTTTGCCTGAAATGCAAACCTTTGAGTTCCAACATCCCAAAAAGCATAAATGAGTGCAAAGCCGATCCATAATCCAATGGATGCAGAATGCAGGATAATCGCCGGAAATGTTACAACGAATGCCATAATAAGACTTATAAACAGCTTCTTTTTCATCCATTTAAGGCAAAGATAAAAGCCCCATGTATCCAAAAATATCATGATACTTTCTCTTAACAAAATACTGCTAATACAAATATAATTTGGAAGCAGCGCAAGGTATGCCATAATGAATATTACACATTTTTCTTTTACATGAAATAATTTGCATGCAGCTAGTACAACAAAAACAACCCCTACCCAGCAAAGTATATTGACGTACTGAGCAATCAAACGATTTTTTCCAAATATTTCATAAATGTCTTTTATAATATAAGGATAATAAGTTGTAAAGTGACTGTAATTTCCCTCATAATATTCTACCGACCGAATATAAAAACGCTCTGTATCATCTCCACTATGTAAAATTGTAAATAAACTACTTCCATAAATATCAATAAACATAATCCCGACTCTTGCCGCATATCCCATCGTCAACAAGCCAAACATCAGCTTATTATTTGTTTTTTTTGCAAATATATATATAAGCAAAATACTGGTAAATCCAATCATTTGTATTGTGACAAGATCCGGATGTATATCTGTCCAGCCAAAAACTGAACACACCCCTATCGCCACACATTGTATCAAAAAAAGAATTAAAATTCCTATCATTCAAACCTCTTATTCTATTCTTCCATCATTTCACGATACCATCTCTGGAATACAAATAGTGTCCATATTTCGCTCTTGCGGTTTTTTCTGCCACTCAAGTGTTCATCAATAATATTTTTTATATATTCGTAATTAAAAATACCCTGTTTATCCAGTTCTTCAGCATTTAAAAGATTCATCATTTCATCTTTTAATTCATTTCTAAACCAATAATCCAATGGAACAGCAAATCCGGATTTTGGATATTTATCAAAATCCTCTGGTAAAATATCTTTAAATGCATCCTTTAAAATACATTTCAAATTCCTGTCTTTTATTTTATAAGAAGATGGTAACTTCATTGCAAATTCGACAATTGCTCTGGACACTAACGGAGTTCTTGTCTCAATGGAATTCAACATGCTCATTCTGTCTACTTTTGCAAACATATCGCCTTCAAGTACTACTTTTGCATCTAATTTTTGTGTTTTTGTCACTTCGTCTGCCTCTGAATCCTCATGATAAATTTCATGTATAAAATCCATACAGTTAACATCATAAAATGAATCTTTTAACAATTCCCTACGTTCATTTTCTTTAAATCCAAGGCTCATCAATGCTACTCGCTGTTCAAATATATCTTTTTCAGCATTATCAATTACTTTTCTGACTTTTCTGGTAATTGTTCTATTATCTGGCAGATGATAAACAACTGGTTCTATTATATATTTCCTTAATGCTTTTGGTATTTTTTTATATTTTTTGCTGTAATAATCAATGAGATATTTGCTATATCCCATAAACATTTCGTCTCCTGCATCGCCTGTAAGTACAACCTTAGCATAACCTGATGTAAACTTTGATACAAAATAAGTTGGGAGTACAGAAGAATCAGCAAACGGTTCATCCATTTTTTCTAAAATATCATCTAACATATCCAGAGCTTCTTTATAATCTAAAACACTGGTATGATGATTCGTTTGATTCAATTCAGCAACCAGTTTTGCCCTGTCTCTTTCATCATATTCCTTTTCATTAAAGCCAATTGTAAAAGTTTCTACTGGCTGATCAGATAGTTTAGACATTAATCCAACAATAATACTTGAATCAATCCCTCCACTCAAAAACGCTCCTAAAGGCACATCACTGACCATTCGATCTTTTACTGACTGCTCTAACAACTCATATAGCTGCTTTTTTGCATCTTCGTAGGATAATTCATTCTGCGATATTTTTTCTTCTGGAAATCTCCAATAACATGTTTCCTTTACATTTCCATTCAGCTCGATTTCTAATGCATGTCCCGGTTTCACCTTGTATACATTTTCAAAGATGGATAGTGGAGCCGGAATATATGTCAATTGCAAATACTGATTCAAAGCCCTCTTATCAATCTTTTTTGAAATCAGCTTTGTTTCAAGTAAACTTTTTAATTCAGACCCAAAAATGAAATAAGAGCCATCCTTATAATAATAGAGTGGCTTCTCTCCCATGCGGTCTCTCGCAATAATTACTTTATTCTTTTCTGAATCAAAAATAGCAACTGCAAACATTCCGTCTAAATAGTCAAATGCTTCCATTCCATACTGTTCATATGCATGAACAATCACTTCTGTATCCGTTGAAGTATAGAACTGATGACCTAATGCCACCAGTTCTTCTCTCAGCCGAATAAAATTATATATTTCTCCATTAAAAACAATTGCAATTGTCTTCTTTTCATTATAAATTGGCTGTTTTCCTGTGGATAAATCTATAATAGAGAGACGCCGCATTCCTAATGTAACATATTCACTGTCAAATAATCCTTCCATATTCGGTCCGCGATATATAATTTTATCGTTCATCCGATGAACAAGACTATTTCTCTCTTCTTTTGTATAATGTTTATGATAATCTATAATTCCATTAATTCCACACATAGACAAACCAATTCTTTCTTTTTTACTTGTTAATTAACTTTAAAGATTCTCTTTATACCATTCAATTGCAAGCTGCAATCCTGTTTTAAAATCATAATCAGGATCATATCCTAATAGTGTCTTTGCCTTGGTAATATCTGCATTGCTATGCTTAATATCGCCTGCTCTGTCTGGTCCAAAATTAGGTTCAATATCTTTTCCAAGAGTATTACACATATCATGGTATATATCGATCAGATACTCCCGTCCGCCATATGCAATATTGAAAGCCTGTCCACCTGCCTCATGTGGCGCAAGGCAGGCTTTCAAATTAGCTTCTACGACATTCTCGACATATGTAAAATCCCGTGACTGTTTTCCATCACCATTAATCGTTGGTGCTTCATCTGCCATAAGCTGTTTTAAAAATTTAGGAATAACTGCAGCATATGCTCCATTTGGATCCTGTCTCTTACCAAATACATTAAAATATCTCATTCCATAAGTATCCAGTCCATAAAGCTTATAATACAGTTTTCCGTATTCCTCATCCACTCTCTTTGTAAGCGCATATGGAGATAAAAGATTTCCCTCCTGCCCCTCTACTTTCGGCAGTACCGGATGATCACCATACACAGAGGAACTTGACGCATAAACAAACTTCTTAACGCCATTCTGGCGGGCAGCTTCCATCATATTTAAAGTTCCCCTGATATTTACTTCTTCGTAATATAACGGCATTTCTATACTTCTCGGAACACTTCCCCATGCAGCCTGATTTAACACATAATCTACACCCTTACACGCTTCCATACATGTGTCAAGATTCGTAATGTCCCCCTTAATAAAAGTATAGTTAGGATTTGAAATAAATAAATCCACATTCTCCTGTTTTCCTGTTGACAGATTATCCAGACATTTTACTTTGTAACCCAGTTTTAAAATTGCCTCACATAAGTTTGAACCTATGAACCCTGCTCCTCCTGTCACCAAAAATACTGTATCTTTGTCAAATTTCAGATTTGAATATCCCATCTTTATTTCCTTTCCATCAGCCGTTCTTTTATCTCATTGATCTATTATCTTACAATCTCCAATAAACGTAACCAGCCTTTTCATATTCTTTTCTATTCAAAATACCCTTGATATCAATTAAAACTTTAGTTTTATCAGAGTTAACTGGATAGAACTTGTCAATCTCTTTCATCGTAAGAGTCTTAAAAGCATCATGCGAAACTGCAAGAATGACAGCATCCATATCTTTTACTGCATCCATGGTGTCAAACTCCAGCCCATAAAGATTCTTAGCTTCCTCTGCATCTGCTACCGGATCAACAATCACAGGTTTGATTCCGTATTCATTCAGTTCATTTACAATATCAACTATTCTTGTATTTCTCGTATCCGGGCAATTTTCCTTAAATGTAAATCCTAAGATAGCAACTCTTGCATTTTTTATTGCAATATCAGCCATAATCAGTTTTTTCACAAGTGACTCTACCACATATTTACCCATATCGTCATTAATTCTTCGTCCTGACAGGATAATCTGTGAATGATATCCGATTTCTTCTGCCTTGTAAGTCAAATAATATGGATCGACTCCGATGCAGTGTCCTCCTACAAGACCCGGCTGAAATTTTAAGAAATTCCATTTTGTTCCTGCTGCCTCTAACACTGACTTAGTATCAATTCCCATTTTATTAAAAATAATCGAAAGTTCATTCATAAATGCAATATTGATGTCTCTCTGACTGTTTTCGATTACTTTCGCTGCCTCTGCCACTTTAATACTTTCTGCTCTATGTACGCCTGCCTTTGCTACAAGACTATATACATTGGCAACTTCCTCTAAAGTCTCCTCATCCATACCTGATACAATCTTTACAATCGTTTCAAGACGGTGAACTTTATCACCCGGATTAATTCTTTCCGGAGAATATCCAATTTTAAAGTCTACTCCACACTTCAATCCGGATTCCTGTTCCAAAATAGGCACACAAATATCTTCTGTTACACCCGGATAAACCGTAGATTCATATACTACAATAGATCCTTTGGTAAGATTTCGTCCCACAACATGACTTGCTCCCTCGACTGGTGTAAGATCCGGTGTATGGTCAGAGTTAACCGGAGTCGGTACTGCGACAATATGAAATTTTGCCTCACGCAATTTTGTTTCATCTGAAGTGAACTCAACAGTGCATTTTGCAATCGCTTCGTCTCCAACTTCATTTGTTGGATCGATTCCTTTTTTATATAATTCGATTTTATGTGCATTTACATCAAATCCAATTACCTCTACCTGTTTGGAAAATGCTACCGCAATCGGCATACCTACATAACCAAGTCCAACCAGACTCACTTTTTCGTTCTTTTTGAGTATTTCTTCGTATAATGACATATCTATTTAACTCCTTTGCTTATGTGCTCTATTTCGTTTATATATGCATTAATTACAATATTACGATCAAATTCGGTTTCTACTTTTTTTCTGCCTGCCAATCCCATTTGCTGTCTCTCTTCCGTTGTCAGACTTAAGAATTTTCGCAAAGCTCCTATTAACGCCCTGCTGTCTTTAACCTGAAATCCAAATCCACTGACGCCCTCATCAAAAGTCTCCCTACACCCTGTAATATTACTTGCAATTACAGGTCTTCCTGATGCCGCTGCCTCTAACAGACTATTTGCCATACCTTCGTGATAGGATGGAAGGACACTGCAATTTATTGTCTCAAAAACCTCTGCCATATCCTTTACCATACCATGATATTGAATTACACCCTGCTCTTGAAGCTTTTTCAATCGGTCTTCATATGCTTCTTCGCAGAATCCATAAACATGAAAATAAATATTGCTATATTCTTTTTTCAACGCATATGCAGCTTCAAGATACTCTTCTATTCCTTTTTCTCTCATCACTCTGCCAATAAATGCGAAATGAATTCCATGATCTTCTTTATATGGTCGAACTATATAATGATTTAAATTCACACCCGACCCAGGTATTAAACGATATTTTCCTACTGCTATGTTATGACTCGAAAAATAATTTTGATTTTCTTTGTTTTGAACAAACACACAATGCACTTTTCGGAATGCAGTCCGATACATTACCGTCACCAGTGATAACAATATTCCACTCTTCTGCACTGCTGAACCTAATCCGGTAATATTCGGAATGAAAGGAACCTTACATTTTGCTGTTGCCATTCCACCATATATATTAGGTTTTATTGTATATGACAAAACAACAACTGGATTTACTTCTTTTATAATAGATACATAACGACGATATAACTGGTAATCTTTCATCGGATTTTTTCCGTGCCGTTCTACTTTCGTGTCAATAAATTTACATCCCATCTCTGTAAATACATCTATAAATTCTCCATATGGTGATGAAATATATACCTCATAACCTTCCTGTATCAGTCTCTCCACTAATTCTTTTCTGAATTTATAAATTGTGATATCCAGATTTACCAATATCAAAACCCGGTGATTCTTTTTCATCTCACCAGTTCCGCCTTCCACAACTCCATCCTGTCGGAGCACTGAAAACACAGTTCCAAAGAAACATCTCAAATCAAACAGAAATCCTAATCTTCTGACATATTCCCCATCAAGTCTTGCCTTTACAGGAATTTCCAATTCATCACGACCATTAATCTGCGCCCACCCAGACAAACCTGGTCTTACATCATTCGCACCATACTTATCGCGTTCTGCAATGAGATCATCCTGATTCCATAATGCAGGTCTTGGACCAATAATGCTCATATCTCCTTTTAAGATATTAAATATCTGTGGTAATTCATCTAAGCTTGTTTTTCTTAAAATCTTTCCAACTTTTGTAATATATTGCTCCGGGTTTGTCAATAAATGTGTTGGCATATCCTTAGGTGTATCAATTCTCATGGTTCTGAACTTATACATCATAAATGTTTTTTTATCAATTCCCACTCTCTTCTGTTTGAAAAAAATTGCTCCCCTGCTGTCTACTTTTATCGCAATACAAAGTATTATAAATAGTGGTGATAAAAAAATAATTCCTAACAAGCTTAAAAAAATATCAATAAATCTTTTTATCGGTAAATAAATTTTCTGCATTGGGCTAAACTGGGTTTGCTGCATTTTACTTTTTACTCCTCTTTATGAAATGTATATGTAGGAACTATTTTTTGAACCCATTCACGAATATCACTTGGTTCCTGTACTACATATTCTTTCAATGCTTCTAACTGGCTAAGAAATCTCTCTTCATCCATTTCAATCGGCTTACCAATATGAATCAGTTTGTTTTCTGTATCCTGAATTCCTTCTTCCTTCATCAACATCTCTTCATAAAGTTTTTCGCCAGGTCTCAATCCAGTAAATACAATCTTAATATCTTCATCCGGTTTATGTCCGGAAAGTAATATCAGGTTTCTTGCGAGATCAACGATTTTAACCGGTTCTCCCATATCAAGGATAAATATCTCTCCGCCTTTTGCATATG
>OHPP01001069.1_pt1 | contig 12892 bp, 13 predicted proteins | sample 1577731 | NCBI WGS metagenome assembly OHPP01 (sample SAMEA3879536, study PRJEB24766) | human gut metagenome | biome: human-associated habitat; feature: feces | place: USA | collected 1985/1987
GGAGGCCAGGGAACAGCCGCCTCTCTTGTACGACCTGACGACACTCCAGAAAGAGGCCAACAGCCGGTATGGTTTTTCGGCAGAAAAAACGCTCGACATCGCCCAGTCGCTTTACGAGAAGAAGGTGTTGAGCTACCCCCGTACCGGCTCCCGCTACCTCTCGGAGGATGTGTTCGACGAGATACCCGACCGCATCGCCCTGCTGGAGCGGTACCCGGCTTTCTCCACCCATGCCGCCGCCCTGAAAGGGGCTTCGCTCAACCGCCGCAGCGTGGATGCGGGGAAAGTTACCGACCACCATGCGCTCATCATCACCGAGTGTCTGCCCGGCGAGCTGTCCGCCGACGAGCGCACGGTGTACGACATGGTAGCCGCCCGCCTGCTCGAAGCCTTCTCCGCCCGTTGCCTCAAGGACGTTACCACCGTCTCTTTCACGGCGGGGAACAGCGTGTTCACCGCCAAGGGGACGGTCGTCAGGTCCGCCGGATGGCGTGCCGTGCGGAACGAGCGGGACGAGGACGACGAGGGAACAGCCGCTTTGCCGCCCTTGCAGCCCGGCGAGGCTTTCCTCCTGCAATCGGCGGAGTGCGTGGAGAAACAGACCAAGCCCCGTCCCCTGCACACCGAGAGCAGCCTCCTTTCGGCGATGGAGCATTGCGGCAGGGAGTTGCGGGACGACGAGCTTCGGGACAGCCTGAAAGGGAACGGTATCGGCACGCCCGCCACCCGTGCCTCCATCATCGAGACCCTCTTTGCCCGTGACTACGTGCGCCGGGAGAAGAAGAGCCTCGTGCCGACCGACAAGGGGCTTGCCGTGTACCAGATAGTGAAGGACAAGCGCATCGCCGATGTCGAGATGACCGGGCAGTGGGAGACCGCCCTTGCCAAGATCGAGAGCGGGGAGATGAATCCCGACACCTTCCGCAAGGGCATCGAGGTCTATGCCGCCCAGATTACCGAAGAACTCCTGCAAGTGCAGGTATCGGTGGCGGACGGCGGACATATCCCGTGCCCCAAATGCCGTTCCGGTCGCATCCTCCTTTACCCGAAGGTCGCCAAGTGCAGCAACGTCGATTGTGGGCTTACCGTCTTCCGTGGCAAGGGGGAGAAGCAGCTCACCGACAGCCAGATTGCCGACCTTGTAACCAAAGGCAAAACATCCCTTATCAAAGGATTCAGGAGCAGGGAGGGTAAGCCCTTCGATGCGTACCTCACCTTCGACAAGGACTTCCGCATCGTGTACGGGTTCCCGCCCCGCACGGACAAGCCCAAAGGAAAGGAGCGCAGGCGATGAACGGCATCGGTTGGATCACCGTGGCGGAAGCCGCCCGGCTCTGCGGCACGGACGAGCTGCGCATCACCCTCTGGATGAACGGCAACCACATCGCCTACGCCCGTTTCGACGGCATCCTGATGATCGACGGCGCATCCCTTGCCGCCCTGTTCAGCCGCAACCGGGTCGCCACCATCTACGAGGATGTGGCGCAACAGCGGGGCAAGCCCGGCAGACCGGGCAGGCTCCGCCGCCTGCTCGACACCCCACTCGACACCTTCGGCTTGTCGCAGCGCATCGTCCGGGCGTGCCGGGAGCTGGGCGTCTTCACCGTGGAGCACCTGCTCGTCCACCTCCGCCGCTTCCGCTTCTCCCGCCTGTACTGTGTCCGCAACTTCGGCAGCGGATCGGCAGCCGAGACCCTCCGGCGGCTCCGGCAGGACGGCTTGACAGACAGCGGCAGCCCACGGGATTTCAAGGTCTTGTACCCGTAATCCCGGCAATATTCACTATCTTTGCCAGCCGATTATATAAGAAGGCGGATTTGTCTTTCCCATAACCGACTGGCAAATACTCGAAAGGATTTCGAACCTATTCTGTTCATAATATGAAGCGTTCCATTTCCCTTTAAACAGCCTTTTTACAGCTCAAAAAGGGTTAAATGCTTGAATTTGTGGACATATATTCGAAAAATATTGTATTTTTGTACCCGAAAATAGGACGACAATGGCTAAAAAGCACTCATTATCTGTTGAAAACATAGATCAGGTTGCTATTGATTTTATAGCGACAAAACCTTCATATTCAATCAAAATAACAGATTGCCAAGAAGGTAAATTAAAAAAAATAGCAATAACTCATAATAAGGAAACTGGTATCTTAAACTGTTTTATTAATGGCGGGCAAGTTTCTTATAGTACGCAAGGAAAAGCACATTTAAAAGGAATATGTGAAGAATGTTGGAACGTTATCCTTCAAAATACTTCAATTCCTTGCCCTGATAAGAAAAGCTTTACGGCAAAAGGAATAAGTGAAGAAGATTTTGATGCTTTTATAGATGTATTATCGGAAAGTGATGAAATCGAAATAACTACGGTCAATACAGATAACAATCCTGCTATCAGGAACCAATATCATTTAAAGGGGAAATATGATGCCAAGGTATCTATTATTTTTTATAATAATGGGACTTTATTTTTACAGGGAGCTGTAACAGCTTTTTATATTGAGCTTATTACAGAAATAATGGAGACAATATCTTCTGTTCCAACCGAAGTAATGGAAGACTTCTTGGCTATTCAACCTTTAGTAGGATGTGTGATAGAAAAAGATTTGAATAAGCATTTCACGAAAACTGAAAACATTGAAGGAAGTATTCTTGAAGATTTTCTGAAAACATCTATTGCTCTTGCTAACTCCGGTGTTGTGGTTGATGATTACGGGTGTTATACATTCGGTATAATGAAGGCTTTGGATGGCTTGATTAGCAAAAGACTCTTGGAAGACGCACCGGATTTTAAAGATTATGGTACATATTTTGAGAGAGGTAAAGATGGAAACTACCATTTTTTGGAGAATGTGGGAACTTACAATGGTAATCCCTCGTTAAAAAGAGCATTGGAAAAGGCGTATGACTTTTATAACAAGAATCGGCATACAACTTTCCATATTGATCGCAGGAACTTAGAAACAAGCAGAACCTTATATTATGATGAAGCGGTGAACATAATAAAGGATGGACTTGTTATTATAAATGACTTATGTACTAATTGGTAAAGAAATGAAGACAAAAGATTATCAAATAATCTCTTTAGGAGAACGAAGTTTTTTAGTAGTAGTTCTGTCATTGGAAATGACGGATTACTATTGGACTGCTCTCCAATCAGAATTGGCAAAATATAATGTTGCCGATGCTGAAGTTTATTTTGATTTTCTATACCGTAACGGATTAAAAAATAGATTTTTCAAAACTAAGCTCATGGGAGTTAGTCTATTGAATAATTCTTTGAGAAAATGTAAAGCTACACAAGAGTGTATTAGTGCTTCTGATAAATTCTTTACTTTGCATAAGGATGTGATTGAACATAGCGTATTATCGTCTATTCAAAAAACATTCTTTAGAAAGAAATTAGACAGAACTAATATTCTTCCGACAAATGTACTTTAACATTATAAAGGAATTAATATATTAGAACAAAAGGTGCATCATTGATGCACCTTTTGTTTATACTTCAAATTTAGGCATCAGTAAGACCTAAATTCAACATATCTTTGTCATTCCAACTATTTCCGTTATCTTTGCACCAGTAGAACCTGCCAAGCCTCTTGATAATGCTCAAATCGGCGGGTCGTTTTTTTATAACCCGTCATCCTTTCCTGAATGACCCAAGCCACTTTTCAGTGGCTTTTTGCATTTCATGGGCATACCCTTCCGTACACCGTCCGGATTTTCCCGTCCTCCAATACCTTGCTCGACCGCACGACCCACGTCCTGCCATCATTCAGCCCGCACTCCAGTGCCTTCTCGCCGCCGCCGACCAGTACCGGCACGGTTATCACCACGATTTCGTCCGCCAGCCCGTTATCCAAGAGCAAAGCCCCGGTTTCCGCTCCGTAAGCCGTTACCGTACCTTCGCCGTCCGCTTTTATTCCCCGCAGTTCCGCTGCCGCATCCCCTGTAACAAACCGCACCCGTTCCTTCTCCGTCAGGTCAATACAGCCGTCCGTCACGACCAAAGTCTCTTTTGCCGTGAGCGGCCAGCCCAGATGGTTCAGGTAAATGCGCAGGTAGGTTTCCTCGTCGATCAGCACGCAGCCGGAGGCGTCCACCGCCGCATCGAAATACTTGTCCGATCTGACCGGACAACCGTCAATGGATTGGTACACGTGCAAGGTAATCTGTTTCATATCAATGTATTTTTAAGGATTATGTCCGCCTCGCACCCAAAAGAACAGCGTGAACTCACGCTATTCCGAAGTAAAGGTACTGGTATTACCCGATAAGCAGAATAGGCAAGCCCACGCCGTATAAGCATACAGCATGAACATTGCGCCATTCGTCTTGCTTATCAAAAATTACCAGTTTTTTACTTCAAGACGTTCAGCGAACGTACAATATGTATATCAATCCCCGCCTGCTTCCAAGCCGGGCATGAATCTTCTATGTCACGACAGAGACCGTGCCCGAGAGCACCGCCTTCTGTCTTCGTATGGCAAAGATACGGAAACTTCCCGAATAACAAAACAATAGCCCCGCCTAATCTCACGATCCGGCAGGGCTTCATCCACTAAAAGCACCGTCAGAAAAATGTCATTCTCACGGGAACAGCCCCCTTTTCCTGCGCCTTTCCTCTTTCCGGGCTTCCTTCTCCTTGCGTTTCGCAGCCCGTTCCTTCACGTCGGCGAAACGGGTGCGGATGAACTCGTGCACGTCCTTCGTGCGGTAGAACACCTTGCCGCTGATGGTGAAGTACGGCAGCACCCCGATGGCACGGTAGCGTTGCAGCGTGCGGATGCCCACCTTCAGCAGCAGGCACAGGTCTTGGTTGTCCAGCACCTCCTCGCCGTCGAGCGTGTTGTTCTTCTTCAGCACCCTTTCCAGCAATTTCTCCGTCCGGTCGAAGCGTTCCATGATGCGCTCCATCCAGCCCTCAAACTCTTCCCTGTCCGTGTACATAGCAGTCGCCCTCCTTTTCGATGATTTCCTTTTCCCGCATATAGCGGATGTAGCCTTTCGCCGTCCGTTCCTTCACTTCCAGCATCTCCTGTATCAGCTCGCACAGTTCGATGTAGCCGTACTTCTCCTGCCGGGCGAACGCCTCCCGTGCCATCTCCGCCAGCTCCTTCTCCTTGCGCTTCTCTTTCTCCGCCCTCGGCTTCTCGCCCACATAGACGGGCATCCCGGCTTGCTTGTCCCATCTGAACTGCATCAGCGGAATATCCAGCGGGCTGCCGTCCCTGACCTTCAACGCCTTCACCACCGACACCTCCGGGTTCTCGTCCTTCTCGATGGAGAGGATGGCGGCGGACTTGCGTTGCAGCTCGCTGCCGAGGTGTCCCCGCAGCTTCAGTCCGTTCGGCACGAAATGCACCACGGCGGCGATGCACGTGCGGTAGATTCCCGCCAGCCGGTAGATCTCGTCAATCAGCGCCACGCTCTCCGCCTCGTCGTTGGCGCAGCGGATCAGGTCTGCCACCCCGTCGATGACGACCAGATGGATGCCCCCGTGCAGGTAGTGGTACCGGTCCATGCTCTGCACGATGGCGGTCAACCGCTCGCTTCTCGACATCCCTGTCAGGCAGTTCACGTGCAGGTACTCCGGCATCCGCTCACGCCCGGCACGGCGCAGCAGCCGCCCCGTGTTCTTGTAGAGCTGTTGCTCGCTCTGTTCCGTGTCGTAGAGCAGCACCGCACGCCCCTTGCGGTTCGGTTCCACCCGCACCCCCAAGAGATCGGCGTCCGTCTCCCGTTCCATGATCGCCCCGGCGACCAGTGCGGCGGTGTAGTTGCTCTTGCCCGTCCCTTCGCCGCCCGTGATGCAGAGGATGTTCTCTTCCGAGCCTAACGGCACGTCCCCGGCGGTAACGATGGCGACCGCCTGTTCGGGCGGGTGGTCATAGTCGATCTCGCACGATTTCAACATCGCCAGCGTGTCCCCGTACAGCGTGTCGAGCAGTTTCAGGAACAGCCCCATCAGCTCCTCCCTCGTGTGCCCGGCTTTGAAGTAGTCCGTCACGTCCTTCTCCGCCTTCGTCCCCGGCAGCGGCAGCACCAGCCGTTTCACCCCGTACTCCGCCAGTTGCGCACGGTGCTTCTCCGAGCATTCCAGCCCCGTCTTGTCCGTGTCGTACAGCAGCACGATGTGCTTGAAGCGATAGACCAGCTTGCGCACGGTCTTCGCCGGGATGACCGAGGTCTCCGAGTTGAAGCAGATGGCGTGGAAGCCGTGCGCCGCCAGCGTCAGCACGTCCTTCTCGCCGCCCGTGAGGAAGAGCAGGTCGCCCTTCGAGGGCAGTTGCTCCAGCCCGAAGCAGTAGTTGTCGCCCGTGTGCCCGCCATAGACGAAGCGCACCTCTGACATCGGGCGATAGACCTTCACGCCCCATTTCCCCCTGTACCCGAACATCGGTTCCGCCGGGGTGGAGCTGAAGCCGAACGCCTTGCCCTCCCTCGTCTCGCCCCGGTACTCGGCGAGCGATACCGTCCCGTAGCGGCGCAGCACCTCCACGGTGATGCCCGATGCGCCCCAGTAGGCAAGCTCCGCATCCGTAAACGGCTTTTCCGTCGTCCGGTAGGGCTTCGGTTCGGGACGGTCAAAGGGCGCAGCCGCCTCTTCCGTGTCCGTTCCGGCTTCCCCGGCACCGCCGCCCCTTGCGCCCGGCACGAGCCGCAATCTCCGGCAGCCCCCGGTTCCTACTGTCCCGTCGGTCGGGATGTCCCCGTCCAGTCCGAGGCACAGCTCCCGGTCGATGGTGTGCAGCACCTCCACGAAGTCGGCGGCGTTCCGGCAGTCCAGCCCTTTCAGCTTCGCCACGAGGAAGAAACAGTCTCCCGAATAGTCCCCGTTGCCGAAGTCCTTCATCCGGTACGTACCGCTCCGGCGGTCGTAATACACGTTGCACGAAGCCTTGCTGTCGGCGTACAGCGGGTTCAGGAAGTTCCTGCCCACCCGCCACTTCACGGGCAGGTAGTGGCGGAACACGTCCAGCCCGTTACTGGTTCTTGCCAGCACTTCTTCCTTTCTTACCATAGCTGCCGTTTTTTCGGTTATGCAGGGGATGTTCCGCTATCATCCGGTCGATCTTGGCGGCGGGCGTCTCCACCATCCACCGCTCACGCAGGCTCTCGACAGCCTGCCGGGGATAGCGTATCTGCCGCCCGATCATCGAATAGGGAATGATATGCTTCTGGCGGTAGCGTTGCAGGGTGCGGTGGCTGATGTCCAGCGCCTCGCACACCTCCTTGTGCGTCATCCACTTCGGGTCGGCTTTCCGTCCCTTGGTCGCAGGGCTTTCCGCTTCCTCTTTCCGTTTGCGCTCCGTTTCCTCCCGGTTCCGGGATTCCTCCACGTAGGCGGTTATCTTCTCGATCTTCTCCACGAGCAGGCGGTAGGCGTTGCTCTCGATGGTCATTATTTCCATTGTCGTACTCATTTTTAGGTTTCTGCCGCAAATGTCGCCCGATTCGCCGGTTTTTCCTGCCACTATATTAGCACCTTGGCAAAGATTTTTTTTTCGGGGCGCATTTTCGCCCTTGCCACCGTTCCGGGCGGTAAAAAGGACCGAGACGGGGTAAAAAAGAGCGTCCGGAAGGCTCTTTCCAGCCCTTCGGACGCTCCCTTCCCGTGTCCTGCCGTCTCTGCCGCCCCGTTGCCAACTTGCTACCGGCTATCCATGTCCCGCATCTTTTTCAGCAGCCTCTCCTTCATCTCGTCCAAGAACGCCGTCGGGTTCTGTTGCCCCCGCAGCCTGCCGAAAGCGTGGTACACGTTGCCCAGATCCACGTGGAAATGCTTCTCGAACAGCGCAGCCAGCTCGCCGATCTCGGCGTTGCCCTCGTCCACGCTTCCCGTCACGTGTATGCCATAGACGAGCAGTATGGCGGCAACCTTCGTGTTCGTCCAGCGGTGTTCCTTCTCCGGCACGGCTTCCGTCTCCGTCCCCTGCGCCGCACGCTCCATCCGGCGGCTCAGGTGTACCAGCAGCATCTCCACCGAGATCAGCCGTGCCGCCAGTATGTCGTAGCCCGTGGAGAACTCCGCCTCCTCGTCCAGCACGAAGCTGCCGCTCTCGGGGCTTAGCTCGCCCTTCGCCCGCAGGAAATAGTAGCTGTCCCGGTACGTCGCCCCGCTGTGGTAATACTGGTAAAAGGGCAGGTAGCGTTCCATCATCCGCTCGGCACGCTCCATCGCCTTGCGGTAGTACGGTTCGGCGACACGCAGGCAGGCGGGGCAGCCGCTCTCTATCTGGTACACCCGGTAATAGTACAGCAGCCTGCCCGTCAGGGCGGGCTTGTAATACTTGAAGTAGAGGATCTCCTTCGCGTCCCCGGCGAACGGATGGGCGAGGGCGTACTCCTTCAGTTCCCGGTTCTTGCCTTTCAGGTACGAGACCATCTCACGGCAGACGCCTATCACCTCCTTGCCGTCCATGCCGGGGGCTGTGGTCGCCATGCGCTGATCCACCTCCTTCAGCAGCCCGTTAAAATATTCTTCCATATAAATCTTGTTTCATGTTGTTTATAAGGGCGCAAAGTTAGCGGACGGCAGGGAAACGGACGTTCTGAATCCTCACCGCCGGATTCGGATTGTCCGCCAATCGGCTCCGGACGGTCGGTTTTTCACGGCAGGGCTGGAAAAGGGAGGCTAAACGGTACGGGCGCACCGGGCGATTTCACGGATTTCGGCAGGAGTAGCCTTCAGGTGCTTCTTGCAGAAGTCCCACAGGTAGCTCGGAGTGGCGAAGCCGCACACGTCGGCGATCTCTTGAAGGGGCATGTCCGTGTCCGCCAGCAGGGAGGTCACGTGCGCTTTCCGCTGTTCCGTCAGCCAGCGGTGCGGAGTCGTGTTCAGCTCCTCCCTGAACCGCCGTCCCAGCGTATTGACCGACATGGCGCATTCCCGTGCCAGTTCCTCCACGTTCTTCACCTTGGGCAGAGCCAGTGCGATTTCTTCCCGGAACGAGCAGCCCCGCAGGTGCGGCAGGTACTTTTCCACCTCCTGCAAGTCCGCCCCGCTGAACATCGGCGGTATGCCCTTGCGGTACTCGGACGCCCGTTCACGGCGGAAGCGGAACAGCAGTCCCGCCAGACGGTTGCAGAGCACGTTCAGGTGCGGGTATTCGTCGTAGGCGTTGATGCTTGCCTGCATCCGGCAGAGGAACAGGAATCCTCCGCAGTCCCTTTCCCGGAAATACGCCTCCGCCGTTTCCAGCAGGAAGTCTGACGAGCTTCCGTGGCGGTGATAGGCGACCAGTATCAGCAGCCCGGCTTCCTCCTTCACCCGGTACGAAAGTACGGGGCGGTGTTCCCGCAGCAGCTCCACCAGCCGCACCATCCGTCCATTCTCCTGTGCGAGCCGTTCCGCCGCAATCCATGTCACCGGACGCTCCGCATCCGTTTGCGGCAATACCTTGCGTACCTTTTCCATCCATTCCCGCCATCCCTCCCGGACGGCTTCATTCATTAGAATTAGTGTAAGATTCTGTTTCATTTTGTTTCAACACGATATTAAATAATACAAATCTTACACGAAATTACAAATTGTTTGCAATAGATGTCCTGCCGACACCCCGTATCGGTCACGATATTTCCTTGAATTACAGATTCGGATTTTGCTCCATAGGTTCGGATATTCAGTCGTGAAAAACAGAAAGGCTGTGCCGGTTCCACCCGCAGAACGGCATGACAGTAAGCAGGGGGAGCCGGAAGAAAGTCATTCGCCGGTTGGTGAGTGCGTCTTTTCCACGGGATATTTACCGTCCCGTATCTCCTGCAACCTTTCGATCAGCGGTTGCTCCTTGGAATGGTTCTTTTGTTCGGCTATAATGAAGAACGATGCAAAACTGCCGATAACATACAGCCAGAACAGGCATTGACCGAGCAATTTCCGGTATTCGCCCATTGTCTCGTACTTCGCCTGCATCGCTTTCAGCTTCGCAGGACGGTAATACAGCTTTCCGGCAATCCAGATAAAAGGGGCGAGCGTCGCTGCGGCGAACAGGTAGGCAACCGGGTTGAACCTGCTCCATTCCACCTTGTCCGTCAGGGAAGAGAACCAGCCCGTCAGCATATCCCATCCCCATGCCTCGAACAAAAGATGGAGAGCCATCAGGTTAAGAAACCACAGGATTGCCATCGTCCACGTGGCATTGGAGATAACCGCCTTGTCTTTCCTTGCACGTTTGTTCTTGCTCCAGAAGTAATACATCCAGTATGCCGGTTCCTTGAACATAGCTTCCTCCTTTCCTTGTTTTCCGCTTGCTTATCCCGTTACGGAGAACAGCAACAGGGCGCATCCCGTTGCGGCGGCAACGATCAGCCCCAGCCAGAAACGGTAACTCCTTTCACCCAGCGTACCCAGCCAGAAATTCCCTTCCCAACTTCCCGGACGGGAGTACGTCCACCGCCATCCGCAGACAATCCCCACAAGCCACAGCAGCAGGATTCCCGCCACGATCAGGTAGCCGTACCTCGGATGCGCCTGCAACCACTCCGGCAGACCCTCCATAAACTCGCTTATCTTATCGAACCATTCCATAGCAATAACAGAAAAAGCCTAATTCATACCTTACGGACGAACCGTTATACATCAAAGCAAAAATAGTGAAAAGTCCAATCACTCAAAAAGTTTCACCGCAAAAATCTTTTCCGTTTGGAAGAAATACGTTTTATTTGCACCTATATAGCCGCAACGTATGAAGAAAGCCTCCCCACATAAAAGAACCAGTCGGCCGAAGCTCCCCGGATTCTTCGACCACCTCTTTTATTGGACGTGGCGCAGTTGTCGGCACGGCTTCCCGGATCGTAGTTTTGCGGTCATCAGTGTGGTCCAGTTTGCCTGCCTCCTGTTTCCTGTCGCCATCGCTTTACAGTTCTTGGGCACTCCGGCTGTCCGCTTCCTTTACGAAACAGACGACCGCCTTACGCTTTTCCCGCTGATACTGCCGTTCCCCGTATTGCTCTGGAGGAATATGCGCATCTATACCGAGGAGCGTTACCGCATGATGCACGACTATTACGGGGCGTTCCATGTATCGGTGCGGCAACGCTATCGCCTCCGTTTCCTTGTCTGCACGGTGCTTGCAGTCCTTGCCATCCTGCTTGAAATATGGCTGTTCACCCTTTATCATGACCGCTGCACGGCCATATCCTCCGGCAACAGCCATCCCGCAAGCCTCTATGTCCCATACCGGTATGACAACGGCAACGACCCCGTGCAGGAAGGCGTTTACCGCATCGTCGATGAAAAAGGGCGTATCGGATATGCGGACGAGCATGGCAATACCCTCATAGAGCCACGCTTCGCTTTTGGCTTTCCTTTCGAGAACGGGAAGGCGAAAGTAACCGACACGGGAGAACAGAAAGAAGTTCCCAGTTCGGATGGGGAATACCACTATTGGGAAAGCGATGATTGGTATTACATCAACCGCAAAGGGCAAAGGATTGAATAAAAGCCCCAAGACTGCCCTAAGCCCGACATTCCAGCCACCCCACCTGCCAAGCCCTTGCAGGGCAAACACGAAGCCGCCAAGCCCTATCGGAACATCCCGTTCATCCCACCTTTCCCCCGAAACAAACACCAAAACTCAAAACCAACTCATTTACAGCAACTTAAAAGAATGTCGGTGCAAGCCGCAAAACAGCCCTGTGTGGCTGGTGCAAGGTGCAGCTATATATATAAATATAGCTGCACCTTGCACCACAGAAATACACACTGAAAATCAACACCTTACACTTTTGGTAAAACCACGGGTGCAACCTCGTTTTTTGCACCACCTCCTGATTTTATGCTTTTCCTGTAATCCGGTAATCCCGAAAAATAAAAAATCCCCGAAACATTTCCCTTTTTCGGTCAAAATCCCTATATTTGCATCAGTTCCAAGAGCAGAGCGAAGCAATGCAGCGAAACCCGCACAGCTACCAAATCGCTACCGGCTACCGAACTTTCAACTCTTTAAGTCTTATCTACCAACCGATTACAAAAAAACGATTGTTTTTTCCTCAAAGAGACGACCGTCTTGCGCATAGGTGTGTATCTTGTAGACGTGCTTGATGAAGCGCATGGGTACACATTCATAGCGGACACATATTCAGGTAGCGATGGTAACCAGCCGGGCGTTATTGATGTCAAAATCAGGATCGTCGGGATAAACGTCATGTTCCTCCTGCTCCATCTCATAATGCATGCCACGTTTGGCCCCATTGTTCTTTCTGGCTTTACGCTTATCTGCTTCGCTTCTCTCTTCTGCCGCTCTTCCTCCGGCAATGCAGGTTGAGGGGGTTGTTGCTGTTCGGATGTGTTTGATACAAGTTTGGCGATCCCCTTAGTAAGACGCTGTTGCTTGCCAAGAGATTCGCCTTTTTGAAGGAGTGCCTCTTTAAGGGAAGAAACCTCCTTTATCAAAGCATCTATTTGGTCCAAGAGTCTGTTGTTGTCATCTCGTAATCCCTTGATTTGTTCCTTCAATAACTCTATGATCTCATCCTTTTTCATGGCATAAAGATATAAAAAATCAACGAATTGGCCAAATAAACCGGATGATGTCTTTAGCGCAAATATCTAATAATCAAAATGTTGAATTAGATCCTAAAACGTTTTCTCAACCGTACAGACTTTAATGACACTCCATTTAAGATAAAAGACAAAACCTGATAAGAAATCTCGTAATTACCTGTATTGGGGTTAAATGTCGGTAACTCAAAACTTCCACCTTCGAGGCGCTTGTAGTACAGAAGAAAGCCATCGCCATCCCAACGCAGTATTTTTACACTTTGTCGGTTTTTACCAAAGAATAAAAAGATATCTCCGGAAACGGGAGACAAGTCCTTCATTTCCGATCGTATAATTTTGAATAAACCGTCAATGCCAAGGTTCATACGAACAAAGCCCTGGTACAGAT
>OHPP01001071.1_pt1 | contig 12861 bp, 6 predicted proteins | sample 1577731 | NCBI WGS metagenome assembly OHPP01 (sample SAMEA3879536, study PRJEB24766) | human gut metagenome | biome: human-associated habitat; feature: feces | place: USA | collected 1985/1987
TGTGTCCGCGGTCGCAGAGAACCGCGCGCGCCTCAAGCGATTCTCCCGACAAAAAGGCGTTTTTGAGCTCCGCCGGGCTTGAAAGTCTTTTTTCGACGGCTTCGATGTCTGCGCGTGCACCCTCGGGGTAATATTTTTTCATAATTCTCACCTGCTTTGTTTACACTATGCCTGCCGCTTTATAAACACCGTGTCCCTTATGGCAGGTACAACACTATATGTATATGCGGCAGCTCTTCGGTTGAGAATTAACGCGCGATTTTATTTTAGCCCGGCAAGCCTCCGGTTTTGCCGCGACGCAGAACGAAGCGAGCCGCTCAAAACCGTAATAAACAAAGTCCGGAAAATGCAAAAGTGCCGCAAACACGAGGTTTGCGACACTTTTTTACACCATATTCAAATATCACTTTTTAGCCTGCTTTGAGTACTTCTTGAGATATATAAATCTCATAAGTCTTGTCTCAATGGGGTTTATGGGCTTGCCTGCCTCAAACAGTCTTGCGCCGACTGCGGTCTTGCAGCCCTTATCCATTACCATTTCAACCGCTGCGGCATCATATTCGCTGCCCGATACGCAAAGCGCACCGTTGTTGTTAAGAAGAACGCCGTTTCTGCCCTTGAGAGCCTTTACGACCTTCTTAGCGGTCTTTTTTGTGCTGTTGGGATTAAATGTTACCGAGCGAACGGTTGCGCCGACAAGCTGTGCAAAATCGTCAAGAAGCGGCTTTATTGTTTTGCCCGACTTAGACATTGCGACTTCCGCCGGTGTTTTGGTGTGCATAATGAAGTTTACGTCCTTGCGCTTTTTATAGATGGCTCTGTGCATTTCAGCCGAAGCCGGATAATCATTGCCTGCTACAAGCTCACCCGTTTTAATATCTATTCTGACTATCGAGCCGTCGCCGTCTACGGCACTTATATTAAACACGCTGCCGTCACGTTCGCTGTTGCACGGCTCAAATACCGGAGCCTCCTTGGCACTCGAGTCAAAGAGCGAGCCGATATACTCGGCTACGTCGCCTAAGGTCTCGGCTACTTTACCGGTGATGAGACGGTATCTGTTTTTAACGGTAGTTTCGCAAATCTTTTCGAGCTCTGCCGCCACCTTAAACGCCTCGTCGTAATCCTTACCCATGCAAAGAGCACCGTGGTGAGCCATAATTACGGCCTTGGAGTCCGAACGCTTTATAGCCTCGACAACGCCCTTGCGAAGCTTGCCGGTTCCGGGAAGTCCGTATGCCGCAATCGGTACATTATCGCCGACTATTTCGGCCGACGCGGGTTCAACCTCGTTTATATCCATACCGAGCGCACTTATGACGGACGCCTGCATCTGATGCGTGTGAATTACGAAATTAACCTCGGGGCGAAGACGATATGCCTCGGCATGAATGCCCTTTTCCGAGGACGGCTTAATGTCACCCTCATAGCTGCAATCGTCGATATTAACAACTACTATTTCGTCGGGAGTAAGAGTCTCATAGGGACGTCCGCTCGGAGTAATAACGAATTTCTTATCGTCTACTCTGCAAGAAATATTACCCCACGTTCTCGCGATAAGGCCGTATTCAACAACCTCTATACCGGCTTTAATGACGAGCTGTTTTGCTTCCATTATATCCATTGTATTCACCTCTTCGTTATTTATAACAAAGCGGGACAGACGGAAAACCCGTCCGCCCCGTTTTCTTGGGATTAAATTCAGTCAGCCTTAACAGCGACGTTTTCAAATACTCTGTCGAAGCAAGCAAGAGCCTGGTCGATCATCTTAGGAGTATAAGCGGCTGAAGTATAAAGACGGCTGCCTGCGAGAGTTACAAGACCCTCTGCCATATAAGCTGCGCCCATATGCTCCATTTCCTTCTGTCTTACGCCGGTCTCGCCGAGAATTGCCGGGATTTCCCACGGTTTCTTCCAGTTAATCTGATAGTGCATTGTGCCGACTGTCTCAAGGTGGCAGATAGAGCCGGTGTTCCAAACTACGAAGGGAAGACCGTGCTTCTTAACGAGCTCTTTAAGACCCGCACAAATTCTGTCGCCCATCTGACCTGCCTTCTGGCAAGCGTTTGTTCTTTCGATTTCTTCAAGAGTGAAGTAACCTGCGCAGCATGAAAGCGGGTTAGCGGTCATTGTGCCGCCGACAAGAGCCTTGTGGATCTTCTTACCGCTCGAATCAAGGCCTGCACCGAGATACTTCATGTACTCTCTCTTACCGCCGATGCCGCCTGCACCCGGATAACCGCCTGCAATAACTTTACCGAATATGGTAAGGTCGGGCGATACGCCGAAGTAACCTTGAGCACCTGCCATACCGATACGGAAGCCTGTAACAACCTCATCGAATACGAGGAGTGCGCCGTATTTGCGGCAAAGACGCTCAACGCCCTTAACATATTCAACGGTGATAGGGGTAGTACCGCTCTCGGGGCCTACCGGCTCCATATAAACGGCTGCTGTGCCGCCGCGGAACTGGTTGAGTCTGAGCTTTCTCTCAAGCTCGTCAAGATCGTTCGGAGTAGTCTCCTGAATGAACATGAAGCAGTTGAGCGGAACACCGTGAGCCTGTGTGAACTTTGTGCCGTTTACGCGGATACCGTAAGCCATCTGATCGGACCAGCCGTGGTAAGCGCCGCCCATCTTTATGATGTTCTTATGCTTTGTAGCAAGTCTCGCGATACGAGCCGCACCCATGCAAGCCTCGGTGCCCGAGCCCATCATACGGAACATATCAACGGTTTCAATGCTGTCGGAAATCTTTTTGGCGAGCTTGTACTCAAACTCGTGGAAAAGTCCGGTTGAGGGACCGCAAGTATTAAGGAGGTCAATAACCTGCTCACGAACAGCTTTCGGGTTGGAGCCGAGAACAGTCGGGCCGCCTGCCTGAAGGAAGTCAAAATACTTGTTGCCGTCAACGTCATAGAGATATGCACCCTCTGCCTTTGTGAAAACAAGCGGGAAGGGATAGTTGAAAGCAAGGTTATGCTGAACACCGCCGGGGATTATCTGGCGAGCTTCCTCAATCTGTGCTTTTGATTTGAGGCACTTTTTGTTGTAATACTCATCCTCGTATTTTTTAAGAGCCTCCGGCTTGATGGTGTAAATCGGCTTTTTAATAAGCTCATCAAGCTCTTTGTTGACTGCAACAGCGTCATTGTACTCCGAAATTGCAAATCTTGTGTCCATATCGTGACCTCCGTTTAATAAAATTAACGAAACGGTGCTGCGCAAAAGCGGCGCACCATAGATAACCACGTGTAGTGAATTACCGTTCACTTGTAATTATAGCACAAAAAAGACTCTTGTCAACGCAAAAATACGACGCGGCAAACAAATCGAACTCAAAATCGCGGACGTTTAGATGATTTCTAACTATTATTTGAATTTGTTAAACTAAACAGCCGCGAATTTGAAAAAATGACGAATACATCTGTGGGGTGTAAATGAGCAACTACACAATATATTGATGATTACTCCGTCAAAATAAATAATCGATGTGTTAATTATTCGTCAATCTGCCGAAATTTCGAAATTGCGGCAAAAATCGCGGATTTTTTGCATAAATGTCTCTTTCGACTGCCGAATTTACATTGCAGCCGCTTTCAGGCTACATCAAATAGGGTGATTCCCCACAGTGTGGGGAAATGTCAAAAGGCTCCCTTGTAAAGGGTGATTCCCCACGGTGTGGGGAAATGTCACGTAGTGACAAAGGGGACGGGCTCCCGTCAGGAGCTGGACGCGAGTCCACGAGCGGACTGAGGGATTATTCAGTCTCCCTTTTCAAGGGAGACAAAAGCGAATTAAAAGGTCACGCACATTCTTTTTAAATTCCGTAAATTCCTTTGAAATCCCTCCGGCTTGCCTTCGGCAACCCACCTCCCTTTTCAAGGGAGGCAAAAAGCTTCCAAACTGCTTTGCCGAGGCTTGCTCTGCAAGGGAGGCTGAAAAGTAAAAAGACGAAAACGGAAGTGGAAAACGAATAGTGAAAAGGGCGGGCAGGGGTGTGTGGAAAGCTCCTCATATGACACACAAAAAAAGAATAGGCATACAGCACCTAAATTAAGTACAAAAACAGAATAGGTACACGATATCAGAATGGGGTACAGAAACGGAATGGTGCACAAAATGCAAAACAGGGCACAAAAAAAACAGAGCAAGGCGAACCTTGCTCTGCTTATGATTGTTAATAAATCGGATCGATTGCTACGTGAGCGTCAGATCTCAACCCAACCCGAGTCGCCGCCCTCTACGGGGCCGGTGCCTATGGAGATTGTGATGATATCATCAAGCTCGTATGCAGAAACATCGAAATCCGGTGTTTGATAAACCTGTTTCATTGAGATTTAATCTCCTTTCAAGATATAATAATAAAATTTAATGTCGGAACGGAATATTCAGTTTTGAACAGCCGAACCGATAGTAAAGTTTCGCTGTGGTTTCTTGGTAAAATTCAATTACTGAGCTTTCCAAGCAGCAACAGCAGCATCATATCCTGAAGCAACTTTAGCAGTTACAGCTGCGGAATACCAAACATAATGATCGGCAGTACCGTCATTGTAGCATACATAAGCGATGCAGTCAATATCAGTTGCCTGAGAAGCATGAGAGATATTCTTGACGATTGCGCCGAAGTATGCATCGGAAGAAGCGTCTGCCCGACTTACATAGTCGGTAGAAGCAGCTTTCCAAGCTGACGGAAGTGCGGTGCCTTTTTCAACTGCTGCCTTAGCAGCATCTGCATCGGCAGCGCCTGTGTTGGCAGCAATGAAGCCAACGCTCTTAATTGTATTGCCGTTTGAGTTCATAGCAGCGAAGTCAGCAGCTGTGATAACCGAAGTAAGTCTGAACTGGAAGAGATCATCCGGAGCAGTTGTCTTATCGCCTGTGAACTTAACCTGAGTCTTATACTTAGCTACAGAATAAGACGGCTCAGCACCTGCAACGGTCAATTTGACCATTGAATTGGTCAAATCATATACAGACATATCCATACGAGAATTTCCTTCAGCAAAGAAAGCCATCTTTTTATCATATGCTGCACCGTGAGCACCAACCCAAATTTCATCGCCGGGCTTTACGGAATCGGAAACAGTCATTTTGAAAGACAAGTAAGCTTCGCCGGCTACCGGATTCCATCTTTTGGCAGCAGAAGTACTACTACCCATTACTTGGATGCCCTTATTAAAATAGGCAAATTCCTCCTCGGACATTGCGGTTTTAAGCAACTTGGCAACATCAAGATTCATATTACCTGATGCGTTGGGATTTGCAAACGAAGCAGCGCAATCACCTTCCCAAGTTCTGAATTCCGTAATTTTGGAACCAACGGGAGTAAGCTGATCGCCATTATAAAGAATCGTGTTAGCAAAAGAACCAAAACCGGTTTTTGAACCCGGGTCAACAGTCATCGTTATTTTGACTGTATCTCCGGGGCTGACTGTTGTTTTATCTGCTGTTGCAATGACTTTAACCTCGCCGGTTTTCAACGTAGGATTATAAGTGTAAGCACTCGCCATAAACGCAAAGCAGGAAATCATCATGACAACAGCCATAATAACAGAAAGCACTTTTCTGCGCATCTGATTTACCTCCTATAAAACAATTTATAAACTTATATTCCCTTTGCAGCAGCAACTACAGCAGCTGTCTCTGCCTGAGTCGGGAAATCAGAGTAACTCGCAACGCCCTCTAAATAAGTTACATCTATAGGATCTATTAAGCCGTCGCCGTTAGCATCAGCAGCTATACCGGTTATCGAGCCATCATCAGCTGAAAAGTCGAAATCGGAATAACTTGCAACACCTTCAACAAGTGTAACGTCAATAGGATCTATTAAGCCGTCGCCGTTAATATCACCGAAGAAGATGAAATAGTAAGTCTCAACAACTTCGCCGCTATCGTTAAGAAGCTCGATTTTTGCGCCTGTGCTCATCTGACCCTGGTCGTTTTCAGTTACCTGAATTGAACCGGCGGGAGTCTGCAAAGCGTCAGCAATGGAATCACCAGTATCGGTTGCAATACCGTAAACGAAACCGTTGCCGTTGGCACAAGTTGAAACCTTATCAATTATAACACCGTTAGCTTTTCCTGTTTCAGAGAGCTGAAGTTCCGGATCAGCTGCAGCTGCAGCCTTCATTACCGGGAAAGTAAGTTTCTGACCTGTGGTATAAACCGTTGAGGTTACATCAGAGGTCTTGTAGGAACCTACATAGAGTTTACCGCCGAGATTGGTCATTGATTTCTGATCGTTGAGCACACCGAAAGCGGCCGCAGTATCGGAAATGGCCTTAGAAGCGGTAAAGGTGAGGGTCGAAAGTACGACGCCGTTTGCCTTCTGAGCAACAGCTCCGCCGGCAGCCTGCGGTAATACGCCGACATAGACATAAGTCTTGCCGCCCGCAGCAGCATCATTTACGACCGTCTTTGTTGCATCGCCTGCACCGAACAGCGTTGAAGCGGTTGTGCCGCTTACAAACTTAACAGCACTGCTGTCATACTGAACAGGAACAGAAACCGTTGCAGCATAATAATCTGTGGTTAATTTTACGGTAACCTTGACCGTATCGCCTGCGCTATATGACGCCTTGTCAAACGATAAAGCGATAGTGCCGTTTTCTGCGACACCGGTATTATCATTTGCGAAAACGCCGACTGCAAGCACGCCAAGGAGCATAACTACAGATACAATAAGGCTAATAGCCTTTTTTGCCTTGGTCATTTTTTGCCTCCTTCTATTCTTAATCAATATTAAATATACACTTTTGAGAGCACAATGTCAATAATTTGTGAATAAAAATGGCACGCCGAAAGAAAATATCCCTTACGCTATCACAAATAAAGTTATTTCCTCGCGGGCTTACAAGCTTTGTACCGTTTTTTCACAAAACTATTCCGCCGCACTTTTAAAGTATATGCTCTAATCTTTTTAAGAATATCCCATTACATACGCCCTTGTGGGGGAGAAACCTCCCCCACCGGGTTTTAACTTAAGTAATTAAAGGAAATTACTTCTGAGCGATTGCAGTTCCGCCGTAAGCAGCGTCAACTACAAGGCCGTAGTTAGCGAGGTCAACCTTACCGGTAGCAAGGCCGCCTGCAGTCTTATAAGCGCCTGTGAGAGCAGCTTTGTTGTTGATTGCGAGGTCCATGGAGGAAGCATCGAATCCGTCAACAACACCGTCGCCGTTTACATCGCCGTAGATAACGACTGTGTAGATAGCAACCGGAGCACCGCTCGACTTAAGGCTGAGTGTTGCGGTAGCGCCTGTACCATAAAGGCCTGCAGCGTTAGCGGCAACATTAAGAGTTGTAGCCGAAGGATCCTTAGCCGTTACTCTTGCGAGTACGTCGTCGGCAGTAGCGAGCGAGCCGGGTGTTACGCCGGTGATGAGAGAAGCGTTCTCTGTTACGGAAACGCCCTCATTTGAACCCGCCGTGGTGGGAACTGCTACGTACTTGCATACGAACGGAGCCATAGCATTCTTGAGGTTTGTGATAACAGCGTCAATCTGAGCTGCTACAACGTTTGAATAGAAGCGGTCATTTGCAGCATAGTTTTCAGCGGAGCCGCTGTAAAGGTTTGCTGTGTTGCCCTTCTCATCGGTGTACTCATAGCCGAGTACGGAAACGAGCTTAGCATAAGCTTCGGTCTCTGAAAGGCCGTCAGCCTTTGATGCGTCAAATGTATATGCACTGTTTTCAGTGAATATTGACTTAGCCTGAGCTATAACTGCCTCAAGCTCGGTGTAAGCACCTGCCTCGAGAGCAGAAGCCGATTTCGGCATAAGAGCGCGCTGAGCGATTTCAAGCTCATACTTAACATCGAATACCTCGGACTGAAGAGCCTTAGCGTTGGCATTTAATGCCTCGGCAGCTGCAAGAGCCTTGGTGTATCTTGCATAAGAGCCTGCTGTGTAGTCAGCCTCTTTGTAGCCCTGAGCCTTAGCGGCTTTGATTTCCTTATCAAGGAACTGCTTCTGAGTTGTAACCGCAGCGCCCTTCAGGAAGCTTGCATACCAAGCAATGTTCTTAGCGTTGTTAAGGATTTCAAGCTCCGAATAACTGGGAGTCTTGTAAGCCTTTACGGCATCCATATAAGCGTTCTGAGCTTCAATTGAAGGAGCCTTCATGGAAGCTACGATAGCACTCTTATATGTAGCGTTTGCCTTGTTGGCAATAGCAGTAATTTCAGCCTCTGAAAGTGAGCTGCCGTCAATGTACTTTTCGGGAGCTACGGGGCCCTTGTAAGCGTCAATGATAGCGTTGCCGGCTTTCATTGCCTTTTCATAAGCCCAATAAGCATAGAGGTCGAAGTTCTGATAGTTGATGTCGCCGGCAGCCTTAAGAGCAGCCTCAATGGGAGCCGGTGTAACGGTTGCGGAACCGCTTGAAGGTGTTGTGCTTGCTGTATCAAGAGCCTTAGCGGCGGTTTCAAGAGCGGTTATGGCTGCAGTGAGATTAGCATCACTGTAATTGCCGAGGTTAGCCTTCTTGAACGGGCCGTAAGCGAGCTTAGCGGCAGCGGTAAGAGCTGTCCAGTAAGTGTTCCAAGCCTCTGCCGGATACTTAGAAGAATCGCGGTTAGCCTTGAACTCGCTGTCAACAAGAGATTTAATCGGCATCGCATTGTAGTAATAGAGATTGCCGAACGGAGCAGTCATGGTAAGAGTACCATGGCGTTTCCTGTATTCACCATAAACAGTTACCGAGCTGTTACCGAGAGCATATGTGGCACCCGAAGGAACCGTCGCTGCGTCAACATCGGATTTAAGTCTGAGCGGGTTAACGGTAACAATACCGTTGGGATCGCCTGTCAAGAATTTCTGACCGACGAGAGCCTCTGCCTGACCCGATGACTCAAAGTAGGTTGAATCATAAGCGGAAACAGAGCTTGCGTTGAATTTACAATCAGCATCTCTCTGGTTGGTCCAAGTTACGGCAATGTTTGAAATAGCAGAAGCAAGAGCCGACGCGCTTGTTACAAGGTAGTCGGTGGTGGTTTCACCCTTCATCTTAACTACATCATAGAGGTTTGTCTTCTTATCTTCCTTAGACCAAGGGGAGCCGACGGTATCGGCTGTATCGTTGGTCGCATACTCAAAGGTAGTGGAAGTAATGTCGCCGTTGTAAGCAGTACCGTCCTTGAAGGTGAAGCTGTAAACAGCGGTTACCTTTACAAGGCTGTCTGTGGGAACTGCCGTGTTAAGAGTAACATCGGTGCTCTCATACGGTGAAAGAGTCTTTTCGCCGCTTGTGAGCATTTCGGTGCCGTTAACGGTAACAGACTTAAGAGTGAGCATATAAGGATGATCATATGTATCGCCGTGCTTTAAGATCATACCTGCAGATGCGTTTGTTACCTTAAGAGTAGTATTCATCTGGCCGTTTGTAAGCTGTACATAGTTAAGTGTACCCTTATCTATTGTAAGCTTAGGCTCAGCATAGGACTGAGCGTTAGTTGTCCAGCCTACGAAGAAGTTCATGAACGGAAGAGCTACGTCAAGAAGACCGCCTGATTTAATGGCATAAGCAATGCCTACAACCAATTTCTCTGCGAGGTCTGCAATAGCGCCCTTCTGAAGAATAGCGTCAAGTGAATTGTAAGAATCGGCGATAAGAGCGGTGTTGCCGCATACCTTACCGAAAACCTTGTTAAGGAGTTCTCTTACGATTCTGAATACTGCGGGATACATAGCCTCGGTTCTGAGAGTGCTGTTAGCAGGAATATTGAATATGCCCGTAACGCTGTTTGTACCGAGGAGCTTGCTTACGTCAAGGTTGAGAAGTCTGTCGATAATGTCTTCTCTGAGAACAGTCTCAAGGAAGGTCTTACCGTCAGCAGCGGTTTCGTTGATTATCTTCTCAACAGGAAGAACGTCGCGGATAATCTTGTCGAGCTTAACCCACGGATCCTGTGCGGTAGCAAGGTCGAGGTCAAGGCCGTCGGTGTTGATGAGCTTCTGTACCTTCCAGCACCACTCGTTATCCGAAGTAAGAGCCCAGTCGATTATCCAGTCAATGGTGTCTTCCCAAGCGCGTGAGTTCTTTTCGAAGTCTGCAAGCTTATAAGTCTTGGAGGCTGCAAATTTGTAGCCATCAGCCTTATCGGAGCCGAGGTCGGCAAGCTTGGAGAGATACTTCATACCGATGTCGGTGCCCATGGTAAAGATAACATCGAGCCAATAGCCGCTGTCCTTACCCTTTACGAGGGTCTTTGAGTTGTAATCGGTATAAATAAGTGCGTCATAGTTGTAAGTCGGAACGAACTGAGTTGCAAGCTCACGAATTACGCAAGCGAGAAGAGCGGTTACGTTCTGACCCTTGAGCTCGGCAGCCGACGGGAGAATTATCTGAGGCATAAGAGCCTTAACGCCGATTGCGCCGAGAGCGGTAACAACATCCTGATCGGAAGCGGACTTATCTACAACTGTGTCATAGTAGCCTGCATAAACAGTCTCATAGCCGGTACCGAAGAGATACTCGGGGTTATAAGCTGCTACATACTGAAGAGCCTTGCGAAGATTGGGAATGAGCTTTGTATTATCGCCCTTTGTCCAATTGATTGCAGCCTTTGCAGTATCCGAAAGAATTGTGTCGATTGCCTTGCCGACAAAATCGTTGAGCGCCGCAAGAACGGTGGTATAACCCGCTGCCGAAGCAGTAACGGAGCCGTCGTTTGCAGCTGTGGGCATAAACTCGTTAACGAAATCACCGGAGATGGTGTAGTTCCAGTTAATGAGCTTAGCGAACGAATTAGCGGTGGACATATCAAACTTGAGCCAGGTCTCGGTGAGACCGTCTTTGCTGACAAGGCGATAATAACCGTTGCCGTCGGAGCCTATTGTGAAGTCCGACCACTCCCAGTTATATGCGCCGGCAGCCTTAGAATAGAATGCCTTTACATCTGACGGAAGCTTAGCGAGAACAGCGGTGGCCTCTGAAGCCTTGCCGCCGAAGAGCTCGGTCTTTTCAGCGCCGAACCACTGTGCAAGAAGCATCTTAACGGAGCCGTTGAGAACAACGGGAGCAAGATCCTTAAATACATAGGGAGCTATCTGATAGAGAGCCGAAACAAGAGTATTGCTGTCAAGGTTGAAGATTTCGGAAACCTTACCGCTTGTGGCAAGTGAGGGAAGGAAGTAGCTGTCCTTAACGTAATATTTTACGTTTTCGCCGGTAGCGTTAGTATAAACATAAACGCCTGTGCCGTTGCCTTCCATATCGGTTTCTTCGGTCTTATAATACTTCTCTTCCTGAGATACATACAACTTCTTATCGGTATCATATTCAAATACCTCGATGTAAGCACCCTTAGAGTCTGAACCCTTAACATAATAATTGCGAAGGTGTGCTTCAGCGCTTGTCGGAAGAGCAATGTGATTGCTTATGCAGTTGCCGGAAGCGTCTTCTTTATAAGAAGTATAGCTCTGCGGCTTAGACATAGCGTTGATGAGAACATTCTTGACAAGAGTGTCGGGATTTTCGGTTGTTGTTGAATAAGTGTTGATGAGCGTCATGTCATCGTCAACTCTTGCGAACATCGGATAAACGAGGCCTTTTAACATACCCGGAAGATCCGCGAGGTACTTATTAACGCCGGAGATATCAACAAAGTTGCCGATAATGCCAACGTTGAGTTTGCCGTCGTTGATAACCTTTTTAACGAGACCTGCGTTGTCGTTAAGAAGGGTTGCAATGCCGTTGACTATGTCGAGCTGAGCGTGGTTTTCTCTTGTCATGCCCGACGGCCAGTTTTTAAGGTTAGCGTCTTTAACTATGCCGAGCAAGCCTTTGACAAGCTTAACAAGTCCGTTGTTAAGAAGAGCCTGAGCGCTGTCGATGGTTCCGCAAAGAGCATTAACCGAGCGAAGGTCGATAACAAGATGCAAACCTGCTTTGTTAATAACATCGCCCATGTTTATGTTCGCGGCGGCAAGGGTAACATCGAGGAAGTCAAATACGACTGACATTCTCTCTTCGGTAGAGAGTCTTGTTACCGCGCCGTCCGGGCTGTATGCGTCAAGAGCGGTAAGGTTATCAGAGGTCTGATACTCCGTCTTTGCGGCAAACGCCATTACGGACATAGTTGAGAAAATCATGACAACTGCCAAGATGACACTTAACAATTTGGTAGATTTTTTCACACGTGTTTTTCCTCCTAAAAAGATTTACATTAAAACCATGTATGCGTACCCGATTTTTTCTGCGGGCGGCACTCCCCGCAACAATTCCTCGCACAAAATCCGCTGTACTTCTGACCGCTCTTTGATTTACAAGAAAGCAAACCGATTTCGGCACGTTAACTCGGTCGGTTTCCACCGTTTCCACTTCCGTAAAAATGAATCGGTGGAAAACTGATGATACACACCCGAGCATATTACCGTAGGATGTGTATCAAAACGGGATGGAAACTGCACGGTAAATCAGCCGTGCGGCAGCGCTCCCTCAAAAAAGGGGGCACTTCACCCTATTACACCATTCCTATGGTTAGTTAAAGTATAGAATTTTAAACGAAAAAAGTCAATAAATTGTTCACACAAATTTGTTGATTTTCTGTATTGAACAAATAGAATTGTTATTTTTGGGCAAAAGTGGCAAACAAAATTGGCAATGTTGTTGTAAAATTATGAACAAATTGTTAACGTTTTCGAGTTTTGAACTTTTTGACAAGTATTGAACACGGTTTTGAACATTTTTACGGTATTTTCGGGTAAAAACAGAGGGCTTAAATAGGCTCCCTTGAAAAGGGAGCTGTCTGCGAACGAAGTGAGTAGACTGAGGGATTTATTCAGGCTCCCTTGAATAGGGTAATTCCCCACAGTGTGGGGAAATGTCGCGGAGCGACAAAGGGGACTCTCTCCCGTC
>OHPP01001076.1_pt1 | contig 12773 bp, 5 predicted proteins | sample 1577731 | NCBI WGS metagenome assembly OHPP01 (sample SAMEA3879536, study PRJEB24766) | human gut metagenome | biome: human-associated habitat; feature: feces | place: USA | collected 1985/1987
GGATTTGGCGCACTGCCAATCCAGAGAATTAGCAGCGAGGCATCTGCCCATTTGTTAAGAAAGGCATATGAGGCGGGGATAGATTTTTATGATACAGCAAGATTTTATACAGACAGCGAAGAAAAGATTGGTGAAGCTTTGTCAGATGTAAGAGATAATATTTACATTGCAACAAAGACAGCGGCACAGAATTCAGAGGATTTCTGGAAGGACCTTGCAACAAGCCTTAATAATTTAAAGACAGATTATATTGATATTTACCAGTTCCACAATCCATCATTCTGTCCAAAGCCGGGTGATGGAACAGGACTTTATGAAGCTATGCTTGAGGCAAAAGCACAGGGAAAGATAAGACATATAGGAATTACTAACCACAGGCTTAATGTTGCTATGGAGGCACTTGAGTCAGGACTTTATGAAACATTGCAGTTTCCATTTAACTATCTTGCAACAGAAAAAGAGCATAAGCTTGTTGAAGTCTGTCGTGAGAAAAATATCGGATTTATAGCAATGAAAGCACTTTCTGGAGGACTGATAACTAATTCCAAGGTTGCATATGCTTATCAGGCACAATACGATAATGTTCTTCCAATATGGGGTGTCCAGAGGGAAACAGAATTAGATGAGTTCATAAGTTACATAGATAACCCTCCAGTTCTTGATGAAGAGATTAAAGCGGTAATTGAAAATGATAAGAAAGAGCTTGCTGGCAACTTTTGCAGGGGATGTGGATATTGTATGCCATGTCCGCGTGGAGTGGATATTCCGGGAACTTTCCGCTGCTATAATGCGATGTATTCCGAAGGAAAAAAATCGGGAAGAAGAGATTACCTGCAGTGTACTGCATTTCGAAAAGATACGAGCAGTGCATCCCAGTGTATTTCCTGTGGAAAGTGTGAGACGCATTGCCCGCAGCACATTGAGATCCGCAAGGAGCTGAAAAATGCTGCAGCAGAACTTGAGGATGTGAAGTATAAAGTTATGAAAACAGGAATCCAGCTACTGAAATTGTGGTAAAAACATAGTTAGATCTGTCCTGGCTTGCGCACCGGTTTTGCAACGGTGACAGCAGCCCAGTTGGTTGTGTATACAACGGAGTACATAAATACGGCAAGTACCATACCGGTGACAACGTCGAAAACGGAGTGCTGTTTCAAAAACATTGTGGATAAGATAATGAGTACCATCAAAACAGCGGAACCATAGCGTACAGCTTTGTTCTTTTTGAAATTGTCACTGTGCCATACGGCAATATTCACGGCGATGGAGTTAAAGACATGTACGCTTGGAAACAGGTTTGTCGGTGTATCCGTTGCATACAGCCATTTTACCATCTGGATAAAAATATTATTATGTTCAAAATAAGCTGGTCTCAGATAGTGACCATTCGGATAGATCGTTGAGATCACAAGGAAAACGGTCATTCCGGTAAAAAGCATTGCACAGAGTTTAAAATATTCATCTTTATTTTTGAGATAAAAATATCCGACTGCCCATGCGACATATCCAAACCATAAAAGATAAGGAACAATAAAGTATTCACAAAATGGGATCCTGTCATCCAATGCAGTATGTATCACATGAAAATGCGTGGTCACGGTTCGTTCCAGATGATGAAACCATGGAAAATAGATACAAAAATAAAGAAGCAAAAAACCATGTCTGTTTTTCTCGATAAAAGCATTGAGTCTGCTTTTCATATCTGTCTTCAAAATATCACCTTCCTAACAGATTTTTATATAAAAATAAATTCTTTTTCCTTACATTGTGCGATTATAACATAGTGATTTTTAGGAAACAATTCCCTTTCTCTTTTTTTAAGAAAGATTATTGAATATTTAAAGATTTCTTAAGGTAAATGTCTGGTTTTTGTGCAACCTTACAAACAATTTCAGAAGAAAAATTTTACCATCATTGTTACGAATTGAAACAAATTCATTACGCAAATATTACGATTGCCGCAAATTGTTGACAAAGCCCTTTTTCTACCTATAATAGAGTATGGTTTTGCTGAAAATAGGCGCATATTGATACGTCTTTTTGAATAAGCTACAAAAGAGTGAGAGGAAAAATTATGAAAAAAGAAAAAAAGAATCTGACGCAGAACAATGCAGCAGGAAAATCCGCAGACAAAAAGAGGATTTTTGTCATCGCAGGTGTTGTGGTGGCGTGTCTGGCAGTTATTTATGTCGGATTTGGAATCTTTTTCCAGAGCCATTTCTGCTTTGGTACGACCATCGATGGAATAAAAGCCGGTGGTAAGTCGGTAGAAAAGATGGAGCAGCTCATCACAGAGGAGATTGACAGCTATGTGCTGAATCTCGTGGAACGTGAGGAGGGACAGGAAAGCATTGCAGGAGATTCCATTCACATTGCACCGGTGTTTAATGGCGAAGTGGAAGAATTATTGAATGGACAGAATGGTTTCGCATGGGTGGTTACACTGTTTAAACATGAGAATCTGGAACTGGCTAAGGTTGTGACATTTGATGAGAATGCATTGGACAGCGAGCTTCAGGCGTTAAACTGTATGCAGGCTGGTGCACAGCGTGAACCCGTGGATGCAACGGTTTCAGCGTACACAGCAGATGGATATTCTTTAGTTCCGGCAGATTATGGTACGACCATTGATAAAAGTGCATTCAAAAAAGCGGTGGAGGATTCCATTTTAGTTCTCGCAGATGAACTTGATCTGGATGAGGCAGACTGTTATGTGAAGCCGAAGGTTGAAGACGATAATGAAAAACTGTTGGCAGTCATTGATGAGATGAACAGCTATGTGGGGACTACGATCACTTATGATTTTGACGTTGCAAAAGAAGTGCTGGATGGGGAGCGTATTTCCGAGTGGCTTTCCGTGGACGATGATTTAAATCTTGTGGTGGACGAGGAAGGTGTTCTTTCCTTTGTAAAGGAGCTTGCAAGTAAATATAATACCTGTTATAAACCGAAAGAGTTGAAAACATCTTATGGTTCCACTGTGACGATTTCCAATGGACCTTATGGATGGAAAATCAACAATTCCGAGGAAGTGGCACAGATTTTAGATGATCTGAAAGCTGGAAAAAAAGTGGAACGTGAACCGGTTTATTCCCAGACTGCGAACAGCCATGGTGAAAATGATTACGGTAATTCCTATGTGGAGATCAATCTCACTTCACAGCATTTGTTTGTATATAAAGATGGGGTGCTGGTGACCGAGTCTGACTTTGTATCCGGAAACGTGGCAAAAGGGCATACAACACCGGGTGGAGCATTTATGGTTACCTATAAAACCATGAATGCCGTACTGCGCGGACCTGATTATGAGACGCCGGTTACATACTGGATGCCATTTAACGGAGATATCGGAATGCATGATCTGACATCCAGAAAAGCATTTGGTGGAGACATTTATAAGACAAGAGGTTCCCATGGATGTATCAATCTTCCATATGCGGCAGCAAAGAAGATATATGAGACGATCGACAAGGGTTACTGCGTATTGGTTTATAATCTTCCGGGAACGGAAAGTGACAGTGTGAAACAGAAAGAGGCAGCTGCGGTTGTCAATACGATCAACAGTATCGGAACTGTTACATTAGAAAGCGAACCTGTTATCGTGGCAGCAAGAACAGCATACGATGCGTTATCTGATACAGCAAAGAGTTATGTTACCAATTATCAGACACTTGTGGATGATGAGGCAGCACTGGCAGCCTTAAAGAGTGGCGCTGCAGCGGCTGCACAGCAGCCTGCGGCAGACCAGACGGCGCCGGCGGGAGGCACAGATATCACTGCAGATCCGGCAGCGCAGGCGACGGATGGAACTGTGGCACAGTAGAAAGTAGAATTTTCGAAAAAATAGAACCAGAATTCAGAGAAAACTTTGAATGATGGTTCTATTTTTTTGCCTGAAAATTGAAAAATGTGCAATTTTGCACTCTAATTGGTTAAAATCCACAAAAATTTGGACGAGATTTCGGGATTTATTACGTATAGAATAATACAATATTTTAGAATACAATAGAAATGCGAAAAAAAACGAAAACATGTGAAGAGGGGGATTGTTATAGAATCACATGCAAGTAGGGGAGAAAAAGGAGAAGGAAGAATGAGAAAGTTAATGAAAAGCTTTCAAAAGAGGCAAAGCATTGCAAGCAGAGTACTATGTTTTCTGCTAGTGCTTGCAATGGTAGTAACAATGGTTCCGGCGCTTGGCGGCGGAAACAGTACGGTTCAGGCAGCGGAGAATCCAACTGTGAGGTTGTATTTTGAAAAACCGGATGATTGGAATATCCCGGCATTTAACTATTGGAATGAATCCGATGTTGAAGTAGACAATGGGGATGCAGAAAAGGTGGAAGTCTGGACGAGTCAATCAAGACCTGCTATGTTGAAAGATGAATCAACAGGTTATTATTATATTGATATCCGGACGAACAGCATCAGTGGCTTTCAGATTGTAAACGGTGGAACTGGTGTAGGAAACCCGGCAGAAAAGAAATTTGAAAACTGTGCCATTATTGATGCAATTAATTCGGCAACATCAGATACATCATTTTATCTTTTAAAGAATGATAATGGAATGTCATGGTACTTAGACAAAGATAAAAATCAGGTGTTACCAGAGAAAGAAAAAGCAGCTGCACATAAAGTTATAATTTATTTTGAAAAACCAGAAAATTGGAAAACGCCTGTTATCAATCTATGGGGCGGCGATTTTGTATTGGACAATCAAGGAGCTGGGGATGCGTCTATTGCTGCGTGGGGAAATCAGGACAAACCAAAGCTGGCTGTTTCAGAAGCTGAAAATATTTATACTGTTACATTAACCGGAACAACAATATCAGGTTTTCAGTTGGTAGATGCTGACACAGGAGCAGAGACACAGTTTGATGGTCAGAGCGAAGAAGTGAAAGCCATCAATGCCATCACCACAGACACCTCCATCTATTATTTAAGAGATGGAAAGGGTGGCATGAAATGGTACAAAGATGCTGACAAATCCGAAACTCTGATCGAATACAAAGAAGCAGGATATGTAAGCCCGGAGGTAAATGGACGCGAGGTAACTTTCCGTGTCCCGGTTGAAAAAACAGGGGATGCAGCATCTGTTACGGTTCCGGGAGGAATGAATGGTTGGAAACAGGATTCATCTGATTGGGAACTTAAAAAAGATGAGACAGCAGGTATGTGGTCTGGAACATTTACCATTGCACCCGGAAAATATGAATACAAATTTGCATTAAATAAAACCTGGGATGTATCGTTTTCAGATCCGGCAAATAACAGGGTAAGTGGAACAAACAGTGTTTTGATCGTCCCGGGCTTGGCTGACGGAAAAGCAGATGCCATGAAGGGAATTGAGACAGCACTTCCAGAAAAACTGACATTGTGGTCTGAAGACGGAACAAGCAGTGAAGCTCCGGTTACTTACAGTTTAAAAACTGCAAATAAAGATATTACATTAAATGGAAATAGCATTATAATCGGAAAATCTTATACAGGACAGATCGTAGAACTGACGGCAAAAGCAGAGAACGGACAGACCTCTGACTTTGTGGTCAATGTGACAGAAAAATTATATACATATACCATTTATTATTATGATTTTGATAAGACACATATGTCAGAAAATGCATCTGACTTATGGATCTGGGAGAAAAATGGTGCTGGAGCGACAGAGGGAACACCTTTTACCGCAACCGAGACACTTTCTGATGGGAATGAGTGGCTGCGCGCAGAAATAAAACTTCCATATACAGACCTTCAGATCATACCAAGATCAAAAGACGAGTGGAAATGGGAGAAGGACACGATTTCTTATAGCAACAGCGCAGGAACAGAAAATGTAACACTTTATATTGTATCCAATAGTAAACAGGCATACACAGAGATTCCAGAGCTGGTAGCACCGAGATCCCGCTACGTCATGATCGAGTACGACAGACCGGCGAAGGACTACACAGGCTGGAACATTTACACCTGGAACAGTGGATTTGGCTCTGATGTATCTGTAGCATTTGCAGACATCAATGGAAAAATGGTTGCAAAAATTCCGGTAAAAGATTCGCAGGCAGATCTGATGTTATCTTTCTGTATGAGACAAAGTACTGCTGACAATGAGTGGGCAAACAAAGACGGCGGAGACCATTATGTGACGATCCCGGCAGACCAGTCAGTGGTGAAAGCAGTGTTCACACAGGGAGAAGGAATCACAAGAGTATTGCCATACAACACAGGCTTTGAGCGGGATGGAGCAAATAATGCAATCCATTTTTACTACAGAAATGATGAACTGGCAGCAGAGAATAACCTTGCTTCTTTAGAAGGAAATGTAAGTATTGTGATCAACGGACAGACTTATGCAATGGCTTATGACGCAGAAAACGATCGTTTTGTATACAATCTTACAGATGTTTCCACGGGTGATTACTATTATTACTATGTGGTAAATGGAAAAGAGGAATTAGATGCATTTAATGATGTAACTGCAAACGACAGCAATGGAAAAGAATGCAGCGTATGCCACTTCAAAAAAGCAAATGTGAGCGTAACGGCTTCTTTATCACAGTATGCAATGGATTACAATGACAACAATGTGTTATCCGTAGAATTGACTGCAAAAGACGGAGAAGGTCTTGAAACGTCTGAAATTGCTGCGATCACAGCCGATCTGAGTGAGCTGGGACTGGGAAAAGAGTTTGCGATCGAGCCGGAACTTATGGAAGGAACAATTTCCTGCCTGAATACAGTTGCAGCAGGCGTAAAAAATATTCCGGTCACAGTGAAAGATATTTATGGAAATGTATACACAACAGCGACAAACGTTACCGTCACAGAGCGCAAAAAAAGTGCCGGAGATTTCGACTGGGATGAGGCAGTGATTTACTTTGCAGTGACAGACCGTTTCTTTGACGGAGATGCAGAAAATAATAACGCATATGGCGTGGGCGATTACAATATTGGAGAAAAAGGCGGTTCCAGCTATCACGGTGGAGATTTTGCCGGATTAAACCAGAAACTGGATTATTTAAAAGATCTGGGTGTGAACACAATCTGGATCACTCCGATCGTAGAAAATATCACAGAGGATCAGCATGATAATGAGACAGATACCGCTACCTATGGCTATCATGGTTACTGGGCAAGTGATTTCACAAAGTTAAACAAACATCTTGGAAAAGAGCAGCAGTTCAAAGCATTATTGGATGCTGCCCACAGCAAGGGAATGAAAATCATGGTGGACGTAGTATTAAACCATGCAGGATACGGTACAGAAGATTACTTCAACCGTATTTTAACAGATGCAGATGGAAACAGTATTTCCATGATCCGTGACTCCAGCAACACGATCAGTGGTGATGATAAATATGATTCATTGTCAGATCTGCCTGATTTTGTGACGGAAAACAAAGCAGTGACAGACCAGCTTGTTACATGGCAGACCGAGTGGATGTCAAAATACAGCATTGACTATTATCGTGTGGATACTGTAAAACATGTAGAGACAACGACATGGGCAGCATTTAAAAATTCCCTGACCAAAGTAAATCCTGATTTTAAAATGATAGGAGAGTATTCCGGTGCAGGATATGCCAACAATGCAGGAGAATTAGGAACCGGAACGATGGATGCACTTCTTGATTTTGATTTCAACGATTTTGCACAGAACTTTGTAACAGGAAAAATTTCCAGCGTGGAAAATTCACTGCAGAAGAGAAACAATGCGATCAACAACACCTCTGTCATGGGAAGCTTTTTGAGCAGCCATGACGAGGACACTCTGCAGTATAAACTTGTAAACGAGAGCAAAATCAGCGAAGAAGAAGCTTATAACCTGATGAAAGTGGCAGCAACACTCCAGATTACCGCAAAAGGCCAGCCGGTACTCTATTATGGAGAGGAGATTGGACAGGGTGGAGCCAACAACTGGCCATACCAGACAAACCGCCGCGACTTTGACTGGACGGAGCTGGAAAAACAGAAAGCAGACAGCAACAGTATTTACAACCATTACAAGACAATGCTTGCAATCCGCAATGCATATACCGATGTATTTGCAAGAGGAAACAGAAGCACAGTTGCAGTTTCCGACGCAGATGGCTATGAAGTGATCAGCAGAAGTTATGGAAATAGCACTTTATATGTAGGAATGAATGTGAAAGAGGCAGAGAAAGAAGTAGTGATCCCGGTAGCAGAGAGTGCCGGAACAGTTCTTAAAAACCTTTATGATGGAAAAACTTACACTGCTTCTGCGGACCAGAACGTTTCTGTTACCATTCCGGCAGCAAAAGATGGTGGAACAATTGTTTTGACTGCGGAGACAAAAACAGAACCGGCTCCGGATAATACAACAGATGATAAAAAGCCAGATGGAAAAACAACAGAGGATCATAACGGAAATCAGCAGACATCAGGAAACAATTCCAGTCAGGTCAATTCTGCAGTCCAGACAACTCCAAAACAGGAAGAACAGGCTGTAGCAGAAGTAACCGTGCAGGAGGAGAGTTTTGCAAATGTGATCGAGGCAGTGAATAAGGCAAAAACCGGAAGTAAAATCCGTGTAAACCTGTTAAAGACAACAAAGATTCCAGCAAATGTGTTCGAGAGTATCAAAGGAAAAGATATGAACATAACCTTCAAGGTAAGTGATCAGGCCAGCTGGATCATCAATGGAAAAGATATCACCGGTAATGTGACAGCACCGATCGATCTTGGTCTGGTTGTGGGAACAAGTGATATTCCAAAACAGAAAGTGACAGCGCTGGCAGACGGAAATGAAACCATCCAGCTTTCCTTAAATTATGACGGAGTATTTGGTTTTGAGGGAATATTGAGACTTTCCGTTGGCACGGACCACAGTGGAAAAATAGCAAATCTTTATTACTATAATGAGACAACCGGTAAGTTTGAGTATTATCAGGCAGCACAGGTAAAAGAAGATGGTACTGTAGACTTTAAGTTCTCACATGCATCCGATTATGTCATCGTCTTAAATGACACAGATATGAGCCAGACAACAGGCAGTGTGATCGCAAGTCCGAAGACTTCGGATAACACACCGATCGCAGCAGCAGTGATATTATTACTGTTTGGCTGTGCGCTGATGGGAACCGCATACAGAAAAAATAAAAACTTCTAAATGAAATTCATAAGATGGCACTAAAAAAATATGCCGCACGAAAAAATACCTTCTCGTGCGGCATATTTTGTGTATGTGAAGGAAAAATTAATTTTCTTCCACGATCACCACGCCCCATGGTTCCAGCGGAAGCGTTTCCTGTTCCATTATTTTTCTGCCGGACAATAATTCCGTGCCAGAGATCCCTTTGCAGATGGCGGTCTGTTTTTCACCGGAATAATTGAAGTAAAATCGTACCCGTTTTCCAAAATCATTGACACCTTCCCGGATGATCAAAGGAAAGTGGCATTCCGGATGTGCTAAAAGTGTTTCCGGAAGCGAGGCAAAGTAATGAACCAGAACTTTTTCCAGAAGAGCACCGTCAAACATGCTGGAGAGATACAGTGCCGAACCTTTTCCAAACTGGTTGACTGTGGCAGCTGCATATTTTTTCCAGACCGGGTGATCGTAGAAAAAGAGCGGTGTGGCGGTATCACAGGTCACAAGATCCATCCAGTGCAGACATTTGCTGCTGTTTGTGCAGGATTCATCGGAACATGACGAGCCGGCATCGGAAGCCGCATTTTCATGACCGGAGCAGGATGGATGAGCCATAAAATCAGGCAGTGTTACCGAAACATCCACCGGGTAGGTATATTGGTCATAGTGGATACCAAGACATTCCTGTAAAATGTGAGGCTGTGTATCCGCATAAATTTTTAACTGTTCATCTGAAAAACCGGAACGGAACGTCGTGATCAGATGTCCGCCGTTTTTTACATAATCAGAAATTGCGGTGAGCAGATCTTCGGAAGCACTGTAAAGTGCAGGCACGATCAGGCACCCGTAGGAAGAAATCACGTTCCGCAGAGGAGATCATGTCGTACTCGATATTTAAATGGTACAGAGCATCACCAAGCCAGCGGGCAACAGTGTTATAGCTGTAATTGCCGAGGGCTTTCAATGGGAAAAGACGCAGTCCGGTCAGGGAGTTATTGTCAAGCAGGATGGCAGCACGGTTTTTCTTTTGCAGGTTTTTAAGGTGGGTGCCGATCCGCTTCCAGTCTGCGCCGATTGATGCAGCTTCCCGGTAAGTCTCATTTTCGGAAAAATCGTGTGACAGGATGCCCTTCCAATAGCTCTCAATCGCATTGTGGATCGAGTGCCAGTGCCAGTACATGACACTGTTGGAGCCGTTTGCAATGTGGCTGTAGGCCTGAAGCCTGAGCTGCCCCGGATATGGAAGCCATGCAATATTTCCCTGAGCCTGTGTCTCTAAAACAAGGTAATTGTCTTTCTTTAAGCTGCGCGAGATGTTGCCGCAGAAGGTGATCTCCTCTCCGGTAAGAAGTGACTGGGAAGGATGATAAATGTCACATCCGGCAACGGTCATGCATCTGGCAGCTTCGTACTGGTTGACCTCCGGCTGATAGCCGATGGAATGGTCTGTCCAGTCGTAGTCGAAGTTCTGTGTGATGAACTGATCCGGGCGCTTGTATCCGGAAACGATCGCAGCCTGCCATGCTAAAAATCTGGTCACAAGCAGACGCTGGAATTTGGCAAATTCAGCGGCAAGGCTTTCATTGATCGTGCCACGGATATCCGGGAAATCTTCCCATGTGTTGACGCGGTTGCTCCAGTAGTCCAGCCCGAACTCGCGATTGAATTCATTGATATCCGGGTATTTTTCCTTTAAATAATCGACAAACATTGCCTGGACACGCGGACCGGCAGTGCCGTAGCTTTTGGTCTCATTGTCCAGCTGAAACCCGATGATATGCGGAACATCTTTGATATGTTCCATCATTGCGCGGATAACCCGCTCGCAGTGGAACAGATAGCCTGCGTGTGTGATATCCATATTCTGTCTTGCACCATAAATGTTCTGACCGTTATTGGTCAAAGCCAGAATATCCGGGTATTTTTTTGCCAGCCATGCCGGGATGGCGTAGGTCGGTGTCCCGACAATGACAGAAATATGGTGGCGTGCAGCCGCCTCAAGCATTTTATCGAGATGTGTGAAATCAAAGATACCGTCTTTTGGCTCGATGGTGCTCCAGGTCGATTCTGCGATACGGATCGTGTTCATGCCTGCTTTTTCCATCATTTCCATGTCTTTTTCCACGCGGTCATATGGAAGGTATTCCGAGTAATAAGCTGCCCCGAAAAGTAAATGGTCTGTTTTCATATTGTCCCCCAAAAAAATATTTTCATGTTGACAATCAGTGTGATCTTCTATATTATCATCTGATAACGCAACCGATTGCGCAAATATATTATAGCATCAGGAAAAACAAATGTAAATCCGATGTTGATACGAAAAAACAGAATTGTTACCGGAACAGGGCATAAGTGAGCAGAAACAAAAGATTGTTTGGAAAATATGTAAAAATGTCATTGCTTTTTTTCGGGAATAGGATGATAATAATATTGTTGCGCAAAGGATGCGCAGCATATCAGGGCAGGACAAAGTAACATTGTGGCAGGAGCGCGAGCGATGCAGGAGCCACAACACAATTCAGGGGAAGTAACTGCTTTGAGGAAAGAAGGGGTTTTATGGGGAATGAAGAGAAGAAAAATATAACGATCGCAGATGTGGCAGAAGCACTTGGTGTTTCAAAAACCACTGTCTCAAGAGCCATTTCAGGGAAGGGACGGATCGGGCAGGAGACGAGAGACCGTGTATTAAAATATATTGAGGAGCATGACTATAAGCCAAACGTTATCGCCAAAGGGCTGGCGCAGTCAAAAACATATAATCTTTGTGTGGTCATGCCGGGAGATTATGATGTTGTGGATCTCACGTTCTTTCAGGAATGCTTATTTGGGATTCAGGAGATCGCCGGAATTATGGAGTATGATATTCTGCTTTCCATCTGTAAAAATAACGATATCTCCTCGCTGGAGCGTATTATCTCAAACCGTAAAGTAGATGGTGTGATCCTGATGAGGACGTTTGTGGAGGACCGGCAGATTGAGTATCTTCAGGAAAAAAAAGTACCATTTGTGACGATCGGTTCCTCCAATTATACAGGTGTGATCCAGATCGACCACAATCACAAAAGTGCGTGTAAAGAACTTACATCCATTATTTTAATGAAGGGAATGAAGCGTATTGCACTGATCGGCGGAGATGAGAACCATGTGGTCACACAGAGCCGTCTGCGGGGATTCCGGGAAGCTTATGAAAAAATGGGTGAGGTCATTGATCCGACAATGCTTTTTTTGAATCTTGATAATCATGTGGTGATCGATAAGATCGTGGAAGAGGTACTCGAGCGAAAGGCAGAATGTATTTTGTGTATGGACGATGCGGTGTGCAGCAGGGTATTGAAAAAGCTGCGTGAAAAGAATGTCAAGGTTCCAAAAGATATCCGTGTGGCATCTTTTTATAACAGCTCCGTACTGGAAAATAATGTGCCGTCCATTACATCACTTTCTTTTGATGCGAAAGAGCTTGGCATGGTTGCATGTAAAACGGTATTGGATGTGATCGAGGGTGCGGAAGTGGAGACAAGAACATTGCTTCCATACGAAGTTGTCCTTAAGGAGTCTACAAAATAAAATAGGATGAGAGAAAGCAGGTTTATTTTGCGTGAAAGAAAGCGCAGATTCTGTAGTGTTTTTACAGGTTGCGAAGGGCAGATATCAGCGCCCTCTCACAAGT
>OHPP01001083.1_pt1 | contig 12648 bp, 10 predicted proteins | sample 1577731 | NCBI WGS metagenome assembly OHPP01 (sample SAMEA3879536, study PRJEB24766) | human gut metagenome | biome: human-associated habitat; feature: feces | place: USA | collected 1985/1987
GACGGATCTTTTTGATGAATTATATAAACAGGATGAGATTGAAATTGTCTTACCAAGACATGAGCAGGGACTTTTACATGAGGCAGAGGGATATGCAAAATCGACAGGAAAAGTGGGTGTCTGCCTGGTGACCAGCGGTCCCGGTGCAACGAACATCATGACAGGACTTGCAGATGCACATTACGATAATATTCCGCTTGTCTGTTTCACAGGTCAGGTGCCGTTGAATCTGATCGGAAACGATGCTTTTCAGGAAGTTGACATTGTCGGAATGACAAGAAGTATCACAAAGTATGGTGTGACGGTCAGAGACCGCAAGGATTTAGGAAAGATCATTAAGATGGCCTTTCACATTGCAAGCACAGGAAAACCTGGACCGGTCTTAATTGATCTTCCAAAGGATATCCAGACGGCGAGCGGACCGGCGGAATATCCGGACAGCGTGCAGATCCGTGGATACAAACCGAATGAGAGCGTGCATATCGGGCAGTTGAAAAAAGCATACAAACTGTTAAAGTCAGCAAAGAAACCATTGATCCTGGCTGGTGGCGGTGTCAATATTGCAAAAGCAAATGAGTTGTTGAAAGAATTTGCAGAGAAAATGAACGTTCCGGTTGTGACGACCATTATGGGAAAGGGTGCGATTGCCACAACGCATCCGCTTTATATCGGAAATACGGGAATGCATGGAAAATATGCAAGCAATAAAGCAGTCAGCGAGTGTGATGTTTTATTTTCCATCGGAACAAGATTTAACGACCGTATTACCGGAGATCTGAATGAATTTGCACCAAAAGCAAAAATTGTACATATTGACGTGGACACTGCTTCCATTTCCAGAAATGTTGTGGTAGACGTTCCAATCGTATCGGATGCAAAACTTGCCCTGGAAAAATTGCTGGAATGGGCAGAACCAAAGGATACGGCTGCATGGCAGGAGAGAATTAAGGCATGGGATGAAAAGAATCCACTTGAGATGCGCAGAGACCGCGGCATGACACCACAGATGATCATGGAACACATCAACCATACGTTTGACGAGGCGGTTTTTGTCACGGATGTAGGACAGAACCAGATGTGGGCAACGCAGTATCTGGATATTGACGAAAAACGCCAGATGATCACTTCCGGCGGGCTTGGAACAATGGGATTCGGTTTTCCTGCGGCGATCGGTGCAAAGATTGGAAACAGGGATACGGAGGTAGTCTGTGTCACCGGTGATGGCGGTTTCCAGATGAACATTCAGGAGATGGCAACAGCGATCGTGCAGGGGACACCGGTTATCATCTGCCTGCTCAATAACCAGTATCTTGGCATGGTCCGCCAGATGCAGCAGCTTTTTTATGGCAAACGCTATTCCGCAGTATGCTTAAGAAAGAGAAGAAGCTGTCCGGCAAACTGCAAGGGACCAAATGAAGCATGCCCTCCATATACACCGGATTTTGTTGCACTTGCAGAAAGCTATGGTGCGCATGGCATCCGTGTAGAGCGGGAAGAAGACATTCAGGCAGCTTTGGATAAAGCGAGAACTTACAAAGATGCACCGACAGTCATTGAATTTCTGATCTCTTCGGATGAGATCGTGCTTCCGATGGTAAAGGGCGGAAATCCGATGAGCGAGATGATTTTGAAATAGGCGGATACAGATATGGTGAGAGAGGAAAATATCATGAAAGACAGATGGATTGCACTATATGTAGAAAATCAGGTTGGTGTTCTGGCAAAGGTTTCCGGTCTTTTTTCCGGGAAATCATACAATTTGCAGAGTCTGACAGTTGGCACGACAGAGGACGAGACGGTTTCCCGTATGACCATCTGCGTTACCAGTGATGACATAACATTTGAACAGATCAAAAAGCAGCTGAACCGTATGGTCGAAGTAATCAAAGTCATTGATCTGACAGATGTACCGATTCATATGAAAGAGATTCTGTTCGCAAAGGTTCTCCGTGTGAATGCTGCGGAAAAAGAAGAAGTATTCCAGATCGCACAGGTGTTTAATGTGCAGGTGGCAGATATCGGAAATGACAGTGTCCTGCTGGAATGCAAACTGACTGCCCATAGAAATAACGAGCTGATCGCACTGTTGAAATCGAAATTTAAGATTATTGAGGTAGTGCGCGGCGGAGCAGTAGCAATTGAATCCATCAGTACAAGCTGTAGATAATAAAATTTTTAGAAAATTATGGCAAAAGTAATGTACAACTTAAATACCCTGTGATATAATAAAAATGTTTTGAAATGTAGTATTAAAAACTACGTTGGAAAACGTATATTTAAGAATAAGAAGTCATAAAGCTATTTTGCAGATGACAGTAGTAAATAAACGAGGTATTTATGATGCAGAAAAAAGTACAGATCATCAGTGATGGTTCTCTGGATCTTTCACAGGAACTCACGAAGGAAAAAGATATTGAGGTTGTTCCATTTTATGTGTCCTTTGACAGTGAAACGTATCAAAAGGAAATGGTAGAAGTCGGCGTCAGGGAATTTTATCAGGAAATGGTAGATCACCCGACCGTTTTTCCTAAGACATCCATGCCATCCGTGCATGACTATTATGAGGTGTTTGAAAAACATGCGAAGGAGAAGATGCCGGTCATCTGTATCTGTATCACCAGAAAATTCAGTGGCTCCCTACAGTCTGCGACAACGGCAAAAGATATGATATTAGAGGAATACCCGGATGCACAGATCACGGTCATTGACTCTACGGTCAATACTGTGCTGCAGGGGTTATATGTATTAGAGGCATGCAGACTGCGCGATATGGGCTTAGAGTATCAGCAGATTGTAGATGCGTTACTGCCGATCCGTGAGACAGGAAGAATTTTTTTCACGATCGGAAGTATTGACTATTTAAAACATGGCGGAAGGATTGGAAAATTAGCCGGGATTGCAGCCAGCGCATTAAAAATCAAACCTCTGATCACGTTAAAAGAAGGTGAGATCTTTAATTCCGGCATTACAAGGAATCGTCTCAAATCCATGAAAAAAGTCGTGGATATGACAAGGGAATATTTAGACGAAGTCAATGCGAAACCGGGAGAGTACAGTTTCTGCATCGGTTATGGATATGATCATAATGAAGCTCTGGAATTTCGGGAGATGTTAAAGGATCTGATCAAAGAACGTCTTGGAATTGATGAGATCGGTATTTACCAGATCGGTGCAACCATTGGAGTGCACACAGGACCATATCCGATCGGGATCGGAATTATAAAGCATGCATTGACAGAGTAACTGATATGTACCCCTTTTACTGGACATCCAGTGAAAGGGGTACATATCAATTATCAGGGCGATTTTTAGTTCCTGCTTCCGGAACTAATGATAATATTTTAAGAATAATCCCACAAGATTTCCTGTTAAGTTCACACCGAGGAAAGTAAGCGTTTCGGAAAGAGCGTACATGGTTGCGGTCATATCTTCAAAGTTTGCATTATTTCCCATGTGCCCAATGCGGATCACTTTGCCGGAAAGATCGTCAAAAGATCCGGCAAGCATGATATTGTGCTCTTTTTTCATGCGGGAAAGAATTGCATCGCAGGTGGTCTCTGCCGGAATGTCAAACACAGTGACGGTATCGGAGAAACCGCTTTCCAAGTGAAGCTTTAAACCGGCTTCTGTCAAAGCGCGTCTGGCTGCTTCGGCGATACGGTGTGTGCGTTCTTCTAACTCTGGATCGGAAGCGATATTGTCAAAAGCAGCACGTAAGCCGTAAATATCGCTGATCGGCATGGTATAAGGAAACCATTTTTTCTCATAATATCCCTCAAAAGCCAGAAGGCTTGCATAGAAGGAACGGATCGGAGTCTTACGCTCATGCATGGCATCTTTCACAGCATCACTTATGGTGACAAAAGTAAGTCCCGGAGGTGCGGAAACCGCTTTCTGGGAACCGCCGCACAGAAGGTCAATCTGGAACTTGTCCACATCCATATGATTTCCGAACATTCCGGAAACAGAATCTACAACGGTCAGAATGCCGTATTCTTTTAAAAGCGGACAGATTTTCTCTACCGGATTGAGCATGCCGCTTGGGGTGTCACAGTGAACAACGGTCGCATATTTATAATCATGATGCTCCTTTAAATAAGAAGAAAGAGCATCCGGGTCGATGGCATTCAGGCGGTCGGCATGATAAAATTCCGGCACACCACCGTACATGGATACAAAGTCCGCAAAGCCTTCGCCGTACACGCCGTTCTCAATGATGAGCACCTTATCTCCCGGCTCAGTGAGGGAGGCGCAGGCAGCTTCCAGACCTAAAATTCCCTCTCCATCCAAAATGAGAGTTTCGTTTTTCGTGCCGAGCAGGGAGCTGATCAGTTCGCAGGTATCTTTATAAAATTCTACGAAATCTTCATCCAGATCAGGATTGGTACATACGAGGCTTCTTGCCATACGCACATTTTCTTTTACCTGGGTTGGCCCAGGAGTCATGACTTTATACATAATTACTTCCTTCTTTATCATAGATTGTTTTGTAAATGAGATTGATGTTACACAGCTTATAACATTTTATTTACGATTTTCTGAAGCTGTCCGACGATCAAAAGAACGATGACAGCAGCAACACCGATCTGAACAAGGTTTCCAGGAATGGAAGTAACCGGTGCGATCCAGTTTCCGTAAATGATACCCTCTGCAATGTAGTAACCAGCGACTTTGATCACGCATGCAACTGCGATCGCAAGTGTGTTCCAGCCAAAACCGTGATGTTTTTCTGTGATGGCACCTACGGCATATCCCATCAGACCGACAATGATCAGTGTGAATGGAGCCCATGCAGTCCAGCCGGAGAGCAGATCGAAGAGTCCCATGCCGACTCCGCCGGCGATCGCACCACTTTTCTTACCAAAAATAATGGCGCAGATAAAAAGAGGTACGTTTCCGAGATGGATCAATCCGCCGTTTGCAGTGATTGGAAGTCTTATATTAATAAATGCAGTGAATACGTAGGTCAGGGCAATAAAAAGAGCCGTGATCGTGATAAAACGGATGTTTGATAAAGATTTTGAATCAGCAGTCTGTGCTGTAGTGGTAGTTGATGTTTTCATAAATAAAATTCTCCTTTTTTATGGTTTGTATTTGTCTCAATTCCAAGGATTGTTGTTGGGATTACTATATACAAAAACTGTCATGAATTAAAAATCCAGTTTGAAACAAATTGACCATGCCAGTTTTGAATATATAATAATGTTGACAAAACAATACTATATGATATATAGTATTAAACAAGAAATAATATTACAAATAAAATAATAAGGAGTGAGTACATGGTATTTAATACAGGCGCAGCCCTTTTGGATGCGATTGTTCTTGCTGTCGTGTCAAAGGAGGAAGAAGGAACCTACGGATATAAGATTACGCAGGATGTGCGGAAGGCAATTGAAGTTTCAGAGTCCACACTGTATCCGGTTTTGCGTAGACTGCAAAAGGATGGATACCTGATCGTGTATGACCGGGAATGCGGAGGAAGAAACCGGAGATATTACCAGATTACGGAGACCGGCGAAGAGAAGCTGGCAGAATACCGCAGCGAATGGGAATCGTATTCTTCGAAAATATCAGAATTATTTTCGGGAGAGGAGTCAGAAGAATGAATAAAGAAGAATTTTTAAAACGTCTGGAGGAGCTGCTTTCGGACATTTCAGAGGAAGAGAGAGCGGATGCACTTGCGTTTTACAGAAGTTATTTTGAGGATGCCGGAATTGGAAATGAGGCATCAATTTTAGAGGAACTGGAGTCGCCGGAGAAGGTGGCGGAAGTGATCAAGAAAGATCTTGGGGTGAGTGAAGCGGCTGATGTAGAAACACACGAGGCGGATGTGCGCGGTGAAAAAGTTGAGGCACATACAGAAGAAACATCTGGAAATGGTCAGAAGACAGAGACAGGAACGGATGATCCATATATGAACAGTTTATATGGAAGCAGTACCTATGGTTCTGGCAGTTATAATCAGAAAAATACTGCTTATGCCGGAGGAACTTATGGCAGTCAGAATGCGTCCGGTCAGACCGATATGGAGAAACTGAAAAAGGAAAATCAGAAGAATAAAACAGAAAAAACAGTTTTATGGGTGATTCTCGCAGTTTTGACAAGCCCGATCTGGATCACGGTTGCAGCGGTTCTGGCGGCGATTCTTGTAGCAATTCTCGCGTGTGTGTTTGCAGTGGCAGTCAGCATTGTTGCAGTGATGGCGGCGTTAGTGATCACTGGATTTGTATTGGCCGGCGTTGGTATTGGATATCTTTTCACAAAAGGTGTTGCAGTAGGTCTTGGACTGTTAGGTGGTGGACTTTTGGTTCTTGCGCTTGGTGTACTTGCAGTGTGGCTTGTGGTATGGTGCTTTGGCTGGTTTGTCCCATGGGCAGTGAAAGGCATTGCAGAGCTTTGCAAAAAGGCATTTGGCAAGACAAAGAGAGGAGTGTGAGATGAAATGAAAAAATTTACAAAGATTATATTGATCATTGCAGGAAGCTTAGCCGCACTCGGAATTGTTTTCAGCGGTATCGCCGCAGTGATGGGAGCCGGATGGTCAACCATCCACCGGAAAGCACTTGCCGGTGAACTTGATTTTGGCAACTGGCATATTGGCAATGGAGTTTATTATGCTTATGATCAGGGACATGGCATCTTGGATCATTTTTGGGATGATGATTATGATGATTGGGATGATGATTATGATGACGATGATGATTGGGACGACGACGACTGGGATAATGACGACTGGGATGATGAGGATGACGAGCTCATGGATGATAATAGGGCGGTGGAGAGTTTTGGTTCCTGGATCCTGAATCTTACGGATTTGAAGAGTGAACCGGCAGGAACGGAAAGCTGCATTATACCTTATCCGGCATCAGAAGCTGCTTCCCTGAAACTGGAACTGGATGTGGTAAATGAACTTATTTTTGAAGTGTCGGATTCTGCGGATGAGATCAGTATTAAAATGGAAAATGGGTATCAGGATTATCTTTCTACAAAACAGAAGGATTCCGCTCTGAAGGTATCCTATCACAGCGGACACCACCATTTTGAGAAAGGACCGACCTTTACGGTAGTTCTGCCAAGACAGTGCGAAAATCTGACACTGGACATTGTAGTGGGAGCCGGGGATATTTCCATGGAAAGCGAAGCGTTTACGGCAAGAAAAGTAAATGTGTCTGTTGGAGTGGGAGAACTCTCTGTGAATCAGATTTCAGCCAGCGAGAAAGCTGTGTTTGAAGTTGGCACAGGAGATGTGTCGATTCTGAATGGACAGTTCCCGAAGGTGTCTATCGAAGCAGGAGTTGGAGATGCCGTGTTCAGCGGAAGCGTTTCAAACAAACTGGAAGTGGAGGCAGGAACCGGCGATGTCAATGTCTCTCTTACCGGAACAGAGAAAAGCTATGCATTTGATCTGTCTGCCGGACTTGGAGAAATCAGGTTGAACGGGCAATCGAAAGGAGCTTTTGATGCGGAGTATGAGACCGGCAGCAACGGCGGAGCAGAAGTGGAACTGACTGCAGGAGTGGGAGATATTTCTGTTTTGACACAGCAGTAAAAGAGATAAAAGTATCCCATCCATTTCAGGTAAAAAATTCGCTAGCGTAAAATTTTACTCGGATAGTAAAAATTAAAATTAGAGAACACCTAACTTTGTGATAAAGTATTTAAGGCTGACAACCAAAATACAAACAAAGGAAAGGTGTTCTCTATGTATAACAGTATAAAATATTTTGAAGAAGAATGCATTAGCAAATTTGAAAAACTTGAGGACGATTTTATAAAGGAGCCGCAAAAACTGGCAGAGTATATTCTAAACCTCACTGATGAGCTGCATAACCTTGGCCTCCGAATGATACAGGAATCTCTGGAAGAAATGAACACAATGCTTAGAAAGAGCCAGAAACGTCTGCAACATTGGGTGGTTGAATCTCATGACACCAAGCAGCTGATTACATCACTGGGAACAGTCACATTTGAAAAAACATTGTTTACAAACAAAGAGACAGGCGAAAGTGAATACCTGTTGGATCGAATTATTGGACTCGAGAAGCATGAGCGAATTACAGAAGATGCGCAGGCCAGAATGTTAAAAGAGGCAGTTCAGACTTCGTATCGACGAGGTGGAGAAGAAACTAGCCTTACAACAGATGTAAAAAAACAGACAGTAAAAAATAAGATTCATGCTCTCGAATTTCCGAAAAACAACGAGAAACCTGAAAAGAAAAAGGAGATTGAATATCTCTATATCGAGGCAGATGAAGACCATGCATCCCTTCAGTTCAGAGAGAAGAAAGGTGATCTGGTTGAAAATGAAAATCATCAGAAAAACAACTGTCTGATAACCAAACTTGTTTATATTCATGAAGGAATTGAAAAAGAGGCACCCAAAAGTAAACGGCACAAACTTGTAAATCCGTACTACTTCTGTGGAACCAGCTACGGAGAAGAAAACTCAGAATTTTGGGATGAGGTGTATGAATATATCAGCAATCATTACGACTTAGATAAAGTGAAAAAAATATATTTAAGTTCAGATGGTGGAACATGGATAAAATCCGGAATGAAAAGGATTGCAGGAATCACATATGTACTGGATGAATTTCATCTTGAAAAATATCTGATTAAACTGACCAGCCACATGAAAGACAGCAGGGAAGATGCGCTGGATGAGCTGCGAACAGCGATCAGGAGTAAAACAAAACAGGATTTTGAGGAAATCGTTGACCGCTTGAAAGACTGTCTGGAGAACGAAGCGGGATTAAAGCGGATTGCTGCAGCAAGAGACTATATACTCTCGAATTGGATGGCAGCTAAACTTCGCCTGAGACACCAAAACGGTGTAAAAGGGAGCAGTACCGAAGGTCATGTAAGCCATGTATTGTCCAGCAGAATGAGTTCCAGACCAATGGGATGGAGCATTCAAGGAGCTATAAAAATGGCAAAACTAAGGGCATATGAAATGAATGGTGGAGATATGTTGGCACTGGTAAGATATCAGAAACGGGAATTGCCTAAAGCAGCCGGTGCTGAATACGATGTTATAAACAGTAGCGATATGCTCCAAGCGGAAAAGAACAGGCATGGGGAATTAGGCAAGTATGTAGATTGCATCACACATACACTTTCGCTCCAAAACAAAAAGAAAGCTTATTTCAATTCGCATATATGGGGATTGTAAGCAGAAAATAAAAAAGGAAAAAGCCGAAAACAGCCTGGAAAGAAAGCTAGGCTTGTTTTGAGTGCAAAAAAGATGTATATTAAATCCACAAGTCGTTGTTTCATACTTTATCAGTACATCGTGGGGACTCTACACTATTATTTCCGAGGGTAAATTTACGCAACCTAAAAAATTCCCAATCTTTGTCTTTTTAATCACAATATGATATGATGAACACGAAAGAAAAAACATACAAGAATTCGTATATTTTAATAAGAAGAACAGGAGCAGGGGAATGGGAAAAAGAACACGGATTGTTTTATATGCGCTGTCGCTTGTGACAATGCTTGCAATGGTGACACTGATTATTTTTTCACATGGAAGACAGAGCGGTGCGCCGGCGAAAGATGCACTGTCCGAGACGGATATCAGCAGCACGGAGGAACCGGTTCAGATACCGGAAGCGGAAGAAGCAGAAGAGACGGAAGCAGCAGACGGGCAGAACGGGATCCAAAACGACACAGAACAGGAAGAAACGGACAAGCAGGCAGAAGCAGGGAATACCGAAGGAGACGGCAGCACGACACTGATTTTTGCAGGGGATGTACTGTTTGCAAATGCCTTTAAAAGCAACTATGATGCGAGCGGAATTGAAAAAGTGATCGAGCCGCAGCTGCTGCAGGAACTGCAGGATGCAGATATTTTCATGGTGAATAATGAGTTCCCATTCAGTAACCGTGGAGAGCCGATGGAGGACAAACAGTTTACGTTTTGCTGTGATCCGAAATATGTGAAAGCTTTAAATGAGATGGGCGTGGATATTGTATCACTCGCCAACAATCACACCTTAGATTATGGAAGAGATGCGTTGTCTGATACGTTTACGACACTGGACGGAGCCGGTATTTTGTATGCAGGAGCCGGAGAGACTAAAGAACGCGCATATGAATTGCAGATTATCGAGAAAAATGGAAAAAAATTCGGATTTCTTGCGGCATCCCGCGTGGTGCCGGAATCAAACTGGAAAGTGGAAGAACGGACACCGGGAATGCTGACCGCTTATGATGATACAAAATTGGTACAGTTGATCAAAGAAGCCCGAAGCGGATGTGATTTTCTGGCGGTCTATATCCACTGGGGCGTGGAATACGATGCGTATCCGCAGGACTATCAGACAAAGATTGCCACAGATTGTTTTAATGCAGGGGCAGATCTGATCCTTGGAGCACATACACACTGTTTACAGGGAATTTCCTATATCAGTGGGAAACCGGTCTTTTACAGCCTTGGAAACTTTGTGTTTGGACAGAACATTGATAAGACGGCTGCAGTGAAAGTACAGGTTTCGTCCGATGGAACCGTATCTTATGGATTACTTCCGGTTTATGCGGCGGGGGGCACAACAAAACTGATGGATACAAACAGTGCATCTGCGCTGTATCAGTATATGACACAGATTTCAGATGGCGTTACGATCGGTGCGGATGGAAAAATCAATTAAAGGGGAGAAGAACATGAAAAAGAAACTTATGAGAATGCCGAAGGTGGTTACGATACTCGTTGCGGTACTGATTGTAGCGATTTTTCTTGGAAGTATGGATGTGGCAGCGTTTTTTCTTGCAGATACAGTTTCGCTTCCGGGTTATGGAAGCAGTATGATCGCAGAGTTTATGGCAGGAGTGGTTGCATTTCTGCTTTTATGCCTGTTTGGTTATCTTGGAGTTCTGGGAGAAAAAGGAAAGGGATTTATCCATGGCCTTTATATCGGCGGATTCCTGACAGGATACTGTTGTCTGGAACTGGCGGCACAGCTTTATGTACAGATGATGACACCGGATGCAAAAGTTGTATCTGTATTGGAAATCCTGTTTTTTGCTGCAACCATGTTTCTGATCGGATGGACGGAGGAACTTATTTTCCGCGGTGTGATCCTGAATCTGTTTCTGGAACGTTTTTCCAAAACGAAAAGAGGGATTCTCTGGGCGGTCATTCTCAGTGGTGTATTGTTCGGGGCGGTACATTTGACAAATATTTCACAGGGAGTGACGGTGACAAGTGCGATGATTCAGGCAATCAACGGAGCGTTTTTGGGTGTGATCTTTGGCGCAGTTTATGCCCGGTCAGGAAATATCTGGCTTGTAATGACTTTTCATGCACTGGTCGATTTCGCAAGTTTGATGGGCAGCGGAATTTTTGGAGCTGGAACAACTGTGGAACAGATCAACCAGATGTCTGCCGCTAATTTGATTGCCGTTCCTGTTTTGCTGATTCCGTGTATTGTGCTGCTTCGCCCGAAAAAACTTCTGGAGATGGAGCAGGAGGCAAATCATATCGTGGTGTTTGAAACATTCGAGGAGGCAGACCGGAATGCTGCTTTGTCGCTTGCACTTGGAATGATATCCATTCTGACAGGATTTATGGGATATGGTCTTGGCATTGGAATCGCTGGACTGATCGGTGGCAGACTTTCGAGAAAGGTGCAGCCGGAGAAAAACGGAATGGCACTGGCGGGTATGATTTTATCCGGAATCGGTATGGCGGTATCGATCATTGGAATGATCGTGCTGTGTTTTGTCTATTCAAATCTGAATGGTCTCTCTGCCGTTATGATGACGAATGGTGTGAAATGATTTTAAGGCAAATAAGCTAAAACAAGTTTACATTTACTAAAAATAAGGTTATTATTTCAATAACCTTTTGAGAGAATGGTAAAATCTTTCAAAAATAGCAGGAAGAAGATAGGAGAATTGCGATGAGTTACATGGAAACCTACAGAGAATGGTGTACAAACCCATATTTTTCAGAAGAAACAAGAGCAGAATTAGAAGCAATCAGGGATAATGAGGCAGAGATCGAGGACCGTTTCTACCGTCAGCTTGAGTTTGGAACTGGGGGACTCCGCGGAGTGATCGGGGCAGGAACGAACCGTATGAACATTTACACTGTAAGACAGGCGACTCAGGGGCTTGCAAATTATATCATTTCCCAGAACGGACAGGAAAAAGGAGTTGCCATCGCACACGATTCCAGAATCATGTCACCGGAATTTGCCGAGGAGGCAGCACTCTGCCTGAATGCAAACGGAATCAGGGCTTATGTGTTTGACAGCCTTCGCCCGACACCGGAGCTTTCATTTGCAGTCCGTGAACTTGGCTGTGTTTCAGGAATTGTGATCACAGCAAGCCATAACCCAAGGGAATATAATGGATACAAAGTTTACTGGGAGGATGGTGCGCAGATCACACCGCCTCATGATAAAAATATCCTTGCAGAAGTTGCAAAAGTAACTTCTTTTACACAGGTTAAGACCATGACAAAAGAGGATGCCGTGAAAGCCGGACTTTTTGTGACGATCGGAAAAGAAATCGATGACCGTTATATGGAAGAACTGAAAAAACAGTCCATCCATCCGGAGATCATCAAAGAGATGGCAAAGGACATCAAGATTGTATACACACCGTTACATGGAACCGGAAATCTCCCGGTGCGCCGTG
>OHPP01001090.1_pt1 | contig 12557 bp, 8 predicted proteins | sample 1577731 | NCBI WGS metagenome assembly OHPP01 (sample SAMEA3879536, study PRJEB24766) | human gut metagenome | biome: human-associated habitat; feature: feces | place: USA | collected 1985/1987
TTAAAGGCATAGCGGTTCATTACCTTTTCCATAAATTCCGGTTTGGAAAGGTCCGCCAGATTAATGCCTTTTGCCTTACAATAACGGTCAATGGCATCACGGCCGCGGATGATATTATCCTCTTTCATCTGGGTCTTGAACCACTGATTGATCTTATTTTTTGCCTGTGTACTGCGTACCAGCTTCAGCCAGTCGCGGCTTGGTCCCTTGGAATTCTGAGAAGTCAATACCTCAATCCGGTCACCATTCTGAATCACATAATCAATCGGAACAAGCTTTCCGTTGACTTTGGCTCCGATCATTTTGTTTCCGACCGCCGAATGGATGCTGTACGCAAAATCAATTGGCGTAGAACCGTTTGGCAGGTTTTTTACATCTCCTGTCGGTGTGAAGCAGAAAACCGTATCCGAAAACAGGTCGAGATCACTTTTTAACAGACTCATAAACTCCTTGTTATCGGACATATCCCTCTGCCACTCTAAAATCTGTCTCAGCCAGCTTAACTTCTCTTCCTCGGTAACGGTCATTGGTGCTGCAGCACCGCCATTATTGCTTGCCTCTTTGTATTTCCAGTGAGCGGCGATACCGTACTCAGCAGTGCGGTGCATCTCATAGGTACGGATCTGGATCTCGAACGGCTGTCCGGTCGGTCCGATCAGTGTCGTGTGAAGTGACTGATACATGTTCGGTTTTGGCATGGCAATGTAATCTTTGAACCGGCCAGGGATCGGTTTATACATCTCATGGATGACGCCGAGTGCCGCATAACAGTCTTTTACGGAATCCACGATAATACGGATTGCAAACAGATCATAAATCTGATCCAGCGTTTTATCCTGATTCTTCATTTTCTTATAAATACTGAAAAAATGCTTTGCCCGCCCATCGATCTGCGCCGGAATTCCGGCTTCGTGGATATGTTTTTTTACCTCTTCCACAAGGCTCTGGACATAATCATCCCTGACGCTTTTTCTCTGGGCGATCTGATGAACCAGATCATAGTATGCTTCCGGCTCTAAATATTTTAAAGAAAGGTCGTCTAATTCGATCTTAATTTTGGAAATACCAAGGCGCTGGGCGATCGGCGCATAGATATCCATTGTCTCGCGCGCTTTTTCCTTCTGTTTCTCCGGCGTCATGTATTTCAATGTACGCATATTATGCAGGCGGTCTGCCAGTTTGATCAGGATCACACGGATATCCTTTGCCATGGCAAGGAACATTTTTCTTAAGTTCTCTGCCTGAACTTCCACTTTATCCGCATCATAGGACAACTGTCCTAATTTTGTGACACCATCCACCAGCAGTGCAACCTCTGCACCAAACTCCTGTTTGATCTCCTCGTCGGTCATAACGGTATCTTCCACCACATCATGCAAAAGTCCCGCTACAATCGTCTCCTTATCAAGCTCTAACTCTGCTAAAATAATCGCAACGCACAATGGATGGATGATATACGGTTCTCCCGATTTTCTTACCTGCCCCTTATGTGCCTCGTATGCAATGTTGTATGCCTTCTCTATCAGACTGATATCCGTAGATGGATGATACTTACGGACACTGGCGATCAATTCCTGATATAATTTTTCGGGACTCTCAAACTCCTTCATTGGTTTGATACTATTGTCCTCTTCTTTTACGATTTTCTCTAATTCTTCTGACGAAAGTTCTGCCATGTAGATCACCCACTTTTATCTATGCTTTTGTGTATAATATATGATTATATTTTATTTTCTATCAAAAATCAACGCTTAAACTTTGCATCCGGCTTCCATCACCATTCTATCTGATAATCTGACATCAGGACGCCGTCTATTTCCCGGTCACCGCAGTAAGAAAAACCTAATTTTATGGCGAGTTTTTCGGAAAGAGCATTTTCTTTTTGAATCAGACAGTGTACGAGATGTACCTGCAGCACCTCTCTTGCATATTGCATGATCGCCTGACAGACTTCATAGGCATAACCCTGATGTTGAAAGGATGTCCGGATCGCATAACCCAATTCCATATCTCCATTTAACTCTTCCCGATGTTCCACACCAGCCCTGCCAATCAGTGTGCCCGTTTTTTTCTCAAAAACGAGCCACATTCCGTATCCGTAAAAACGATACATATTTTCGATATAGGCTTTCTGATATTCCAGCTCTTCCTCATATTCATATAACCCCTCCATATAATCGGTCATTCCGGGTTCTGCATACATGGAAAAAAGAGCATCCAGATCAGAAAGTTCCAGTTCTCTCACAATACAGCGTTCCGTCTCCAGAATCGTCCATGGAATGTTGAAATGTCTCTCATACACACGCTGTAAAAATGTCATATCGACTTCCTCGAACCCCTCGACGACCATATCGGCATGAAGAAATGTATCCGTTTCCGGCTTCTGATAGGCAATCGCCGGGACGTCCACATCTCTGGCAAGGTCTAAAAGAGACTGATTCGAAGACAGAAAAATGATATCTCTGCTCCGCTTCTCTGACAGCTGATGAAAGGCTTCCTCTTTTTTTATTAATACAAATGTAGTTTGTTTTATTCCTGCAAGATTTTCTCTTAACAAAGAAACTTCACGCTCCGGTATCTGCGACACCCATATCTGTTTTGGATACTCTTTCCTATTATAATATGGCAAACCTGTTCTCCTTATTGATTGTTATGCGCAAAACAACCGGTATCTGAACAGATACCGGTCATCCTTTTAAAACCCATAAATTAATATGCAATATTTACATCGACATTTCCCTTGATTCCAGGAACACTTCCCTTGGAAGAGTACTGCCACATGTTATATTTTCCTTTGTAATTGCAGGTTGTGTTGTACTGTGCAACCCAGATAAAGTAGTTACTGAATGCGGATGCATCAATTTTATTGTTGTACCAGCTCTTGCTTGCGTAAACACCTGCTTTTCTTCCACCGTTTGCAATGGTCTTACAGAACGCAGCCACGCATGCTGTTCTGGTGCCTTTATCTAATCCGTTGGCACGGGCTGCTCCGCTTCCGTTCTCTGTATCGACAAAGATCGGGTAAGAAAGATTGTAGCCGGAGCATAATGTCAATGCCATACTTGCCTCCTCAACAGCTTCTGCCTCAGTTGTAGCCTGTGTGAAGAAGTAAACACCAACGTTAATGCCGTTTGCAGTTGCACCTTGAATATTTTTCTTGAAGCAGGAATCCTCTACCAATGCTCCTGTCTGTGATCCGCGGTAACCGACACGGATAATTGCAAAATTGATACCTGCTGCCTTTACAGATGCCCAGTCAATATTTCCCTGATGGCTGGATACATCAATACCGTTCTTTCCGGAACCTTGCTGTAATGCTCCATCACTTCCGAAGTTGTAAGAGATACCGCTGATCACCTGACTTCCTGTTACACGCTGATGGTTGCTGGTATAGTAATATACTTTTCCATCAATGGTCTGCCATCCGGTGTAAACCGGCTCGGTGTAGTAAGTTCCGTTTGCATTGTAATCTGCCACGGTTGCTGGTTTTTTACACTCGGAATCTTTGTAAAGTAATCTACCGGATTTATCTTTTAACTGGGTTGTTGTATTTCCAGTAAAATCATTGACTGTAACTGTACATGTGATTTTCTTGTCACTTGCGGTTGTCTTGGTATCGCCCGGTTTGGATAAGTATGTGATCGTACCTGTTACAGTTGCACTTCCTTTTCCAACTGCTGTCAGTGTACATCCTGTTTTCGCTCCATTGGATACCTTTACAACTTTTTCGTTGCTGCTAGCCCATGTAATATTTGTGATAATATTGCCTGCGTCTGTCAATGTTGCTGTAAGACCAATTGCATTTGCATTATTAATAGTGCTGTTATATAAAGCTGCCGTCTGTGGTACTGTGACGGATGCACTAGCTGCGGTTGCAGCTTTTACCCAGTTTAATGTGTATGCTGTTGTGCCTGCTGCCACTTTGATCTTCGTGGAACCTTCTACCAGTTTATATCCCTGTGCTTCATAAGAAGATGCTTGTATCTCAGTAACAGTAGCATCTACTGTGATATCTTCACTTTTGGATTCTTCTGCTTTGGTCTTTCCATCAGCCTGGAAGAAATTATGTGTTACCTTGTAAGTAACCTTATCTGCTGCTGTTGCAACCCATTTAACGGTATATTCTGCACCATCCTGAATGGTAAAGGTTGTACCATTGGAAGCTTTATATCCGTCATATGTTTTTGCAGATGACACCGTTTTCGCATCCTTTGCAACAGTTACTGTCTCTTTTTCATCTGCTTTGTCTGCTTTTGTTTTTCCATCGTTTTTATAAAACATATGGACAATGGTAATTTCATATTTATCTGGTTTCGTATCATCCGGCTTTGTCTCTGTACCATCTGTTTTGTCTCCAGGTGTTCCATTCTGATCACCGCCAGTTCCCTGACCGCCTTCACCCGGTGTTGTCGTTTCCGATGGTGTTGTTGTTTCTGATGATTTTGGTGTTGTTGTTTCCGATGATTTTGGTGTTTCCGATGATGTCTCGGATGATGTAGTCACACCAGATGATTCCGTTCCTGTAGCATGGTATCCCACACGTTTTGCGGAAGCCGTCACTGCTGCCTGTGCAATGTCCACTTTTGTTGATCCACCAACGGAAGCAGTAGGGAAGTTGGAAGTATCCACATCTCCTGCCCCAACTTTGGATGGTGTACAGGTACTGTCAACCGTTTCCACTGTATCCTGAATAACAGCCTCCACCTCAACATTGTCTACCTCTGCATCCTCTGCCGGTGCTACTTCTGCTGCGGATTTGATCTCGTCTTTGACATCTACCTTGGTGTATTCAATCTTATCCTTAACCGTTACTTTGTAAGAATTCTCTTTTGAGATATATCCATCAATCTCATTCAAAGAGACATCATATTTTCCGGCATCAATACTTTTAATGTAAATAATACCATCTTTATCATCATCTGAATATGTAGTTGATTTTGCCTTCTTCTTGTCTGCCTTGATCGTGATCTCAAAAGGCTGTCCCTTTACATTTTTCGAGGACTCGTCCTGAATCTTGATCTTCAGATCCTTCTCAATAGAACTTCCGACCAATGTAACAGTTTCCGGTTCTGCCGCCTCTGTTTCTTCCGTGACAACCTCTTCGACTGCCACAACTTCTTCCGTCGGTTCTTCTGCCACCTCTGTACTTATCACAACATCCGCCACAATTGGTTCCGGCTGATGAAAATGGTCATATAAAAAATATCCTCCTGTTCCGACACCGCCAACTGCTGTCACAGTGGCTACACCTGCTATGATCGCCTGTGTCTTTGTCAGCCCGCTAAGCAAAGTCGCAACCCCTTTTACCTTTCCGGCTGCGCCCTGAACTAAATTTAGAAAATTCATTCTCGTCTCCTCCTCGTCTGCATTTCCAATTACTTATAGTAAATTTTCGTAGTTCACTCTATTATGATAAAGAATCTGTCTGCAGTAATTTCGCTGCTATTCCTTCTTTGTAATCATACGAAGCTAATTATAGCATTTTCCCATATTATGTAAATATAATTTTCCTTATTTTTTTGGAAATTTTTTCCACCAGAAAATATTGTTCTCATTTTCAAGGTTACACGCCCTCACAGTCAAATGCCGGGATAAAACTCTCTTCCGCTGTGTCCCCCTCCTGGATAAAACCATTTTCTATTCCGATATCGATCGCATAATCCACCAGTGTCTCATATTCCTCATCGGTAATCCTGCGATTCAATTCCGGATACTTTTCCAGATTGGAAAGTGGGGTAAACTGGTTCATGATACTGATATAAATCATATCTCCGTAAGTTTCATGCAGATATTTTAAAATCTGTATGGAATCCGCCATACAGCCGGGCAGTGTCAGATGTCTTACGATCGTTCCACTTAAAATAAGGTTATCTTCCTCTCCATTTACAAACACAGCCTTTCCTGTCTGCCGCACCATCTCTGCGATCGCTGCCTTTGCAACCTGTGCATAATCCGGAGCGTGGGAATACTTTTTACTCAAAACCGGGCTCATATATTTAAAATCCGGCAGATAAATATCGACGCAACCCTCTAGCATTTTGATCGTGTCAACCGTCTCATAACTGCTTGTATTGTATACAACCGGAAGCGTAAGCCCTTCCCTTCGTGCCTGGTCCAGAGCCTTCACAATCTGCGGCACAAAATGTCCCGGTGTTACAAGATTGATATTATTGGCTCTTTTTTCCTGCAATTCAAGAAAAATATCCACGAGCCGCTCCAGAGAGATTTCTTTTCCAACCGTTCCGTTTGCGATATTCTCATTCTGACAGAATACACAATGCAGCGAACACCCCGAAAAAAATACAGCTCCCGATCCCGCATCTCCCGAAATGCAAGGTTCCTCCCAGAAATGAAGTGCCGCCCTCGCTACTTTTAAATTTTCTGTCTGCCCACAGATTCCTTTTTCACCCTTTTTCCGGTCTACAAGGCATTTTCTTGGACATAAATCACATTTCACACCTGCTACCTCTTGCTAAACACGTTATTTTCCGCTATTATATAGCAGTCAAAAAGATTTTTTCAAAAAAATCTATCTTTTTCATTATAACAAAAGAAAAAGAAATGGATACTATTTTTAACAAAAGTTAATGAATTATTAAGGAGTAAACTATGAGTTTAAAAAATGTAATGGTCGCACAGTCCGGTGGACCGACAGTTGCAATTAACGCCAGCCTTGCAGGTGTGATCCGTGGAGTCATGGCATCTGATCAGTATGAGACTGTCTATGGATCTGTAAATGGAATCCTTGGCATCTTAAACAATCATTTATTAAATCTGACAGAGATTATGAATGAAAATCCGGCATATCTGGATCGTCTGGAAACAACACCTGCAATGTATTTAGGTTCCTGCCGTCATAAACTGCCGGATTATCTGGATGATGATTCCTCATATGTTTTCATCTTCAAACAGTTTGAATTATACAATGTCGGCGCCTTCTTCTACATTGGCGGAAACGACTCTATGGACACCGTTTTAAAATTATCCGAATACGGCAAAAAAATCGGCAGCAATGTCCGCATCATCGGCATTCCAAAAACAATCGACAACGATCTGTGTGAGACAGACCACACTCCTGGTTTTGGTTCCGCTGCAAAATACATTGCTTCCTCAGTTTTAGAGATTGCCCATGACACTTTTATTTACGCAGTCAAGAGTGTCACGATCATTGAGATCATGGGACGTGACGCAGGATGGCTGACCGCTGCCGCTGCTCTTGCAAGAAACGGATATAATTCCGCTCCACATTTGATTTATCTTCCGGAAGTTCCATTTGACACGGACGACTTCCTGTTAGACGTAAAACGTATGCTGTTTGAGCGCAATAACGTTATCATTGCAGTCTCAGAGGGTATCCGCGATGCTTCCGGCAACTACATCAGTGCTTCTGAGCAGTCTGTCGATACATTTGGTCACAGCCAGCTGAGTGGCGCCGGAAAAACATTGGAATTCCTTGTAAAAGAAAAATTAGGTGTAAAGGTCCGTTCCATCGAAGTGAATGTATTACAGCGATGTGCAGCCCATTTAGCATCCAAAACAGATCTTATGGAGTCTGTCGAATTAGGAAAAAAAGCCGTTGCACTCTCCGAGGAAGGCGTAACAGCTTCTATGGTCACCATGAACCGTGTATCTGACGATCCATATACGATTGAATATGGATATGCCGAGATAAAAAATATTGCCAACGAAGCCAGATCCGTTCCTGCTGAATGGATCAACGCCGCTGGCAATGATGTTACACAGGAATTAATTGATTACCTCACTCCATTGATTCAGGGGGAATCCAATGTCACCTATGAAAATGGTCTTCCTGTTTATATGGATGTCAGTCATTTGACAAAACATCAATAAATTTTCCAATCTCAGCCCACGCTTTTCTGGATTCTGGCAGCATTTTTGCTGCCATCTGGAAAATGTGGAACATTCCATCATAAATACTGAGTCTTACTTTCACACCCTGATGTCTCGCTTTCGAGGCAACGCTCACCGAATCACTTAACAGCATCTCATAAGAACCTACCTGTATGAGCATTGGCGGAAATCCCCTGAAATCCCCATACAGAGGTGAAATATAAGCATCCATCGGATCATGGTCTCCCACATAATCTTTGTTATAGATCAGACTGTCCCTCGTATTTCCAAACAATGGATCTCTCTCATAATTGGTATCATATGATTCACCGCTTGCCATAAGATCCGTCCACGGAGACATTGCAACGATCCCACATGGAAGCTGCATTCCATGATCTTTCAGATAATGGCACAGTGCCATCGCAAGCCCTCCTCCTGCGGAATCTCCTGACACAATGATATCCTCTGCAAACCAGCCCTGACCAAGCAGCCACTGATATGCGCTCACTGCATCTTCCAATGCCGCCGGGTATGGATTTTCAGGTGCCACACGGTAATCAATGGTGAGTACACTCATCCCTTTGCTGACTTCATTGTAAAGTCCCGCAAACATGCGGTATGCGTTCCGCATCGCTCCGATATACCCACCGCCATGAAGCTGTAAGATCACCTTCTGCTCATTCGGATTTTCCTTTAATTCAAGCCACTCCATTGTGAAGTGCTCCATCTCGATAGTGGTCATGGTGAACATATCCGGGCATTTCCATGGTGGCTCAACCATCTTTTTACGCAGCTCACCGCTTTTGATCTTCCTGCCGATCAGGTTATCGTTTGTCACATGCGCGATCAGGTCACGCATGACATTTCCTGCGATGCTCGCTTCGTTTGTCTCATGTTCTCTTTCTTTTTTCAAAGTCAATTTTCTGATCATAAACCCTCTTATTCAAACTTCTGTCGTTTCCTTATCTGATATGGAATCTTCTCTTCAGTTCCACCCTGGCTCTTCTGTCACCGATGATCAGCGTTCCAAGGAACAAAAATACAGACGTTCCGAGCGCTGCAAGTGCCAGATATGGGACATAAATGATTCCGGTCAGATACAGAATGATCGGAACAAAACTACAGAGAATCATAAAAATCTGCCACATAATATAACTCTGCCAGTTCCTCCGGTTCACACACATCAAGATCAAAATTCCTGCATCGACTAAAATGATCGCCGCCGGGAACACATACCGTACCGACCATCCCCGGTAACCACTCACAAAATCGATTGCGATCAAAATTAATATGGCAATCAACGTCAAAACAATTGTTTTGGCAATATAGCCGGTTTTTCCAAGGATTGCAAACCGGACAACCAGATATCCGTAAAAAAAGATCAGACCGGTAACAAGGCTCCACGCCGTCTCAAAATCACCGTAATGATTCACTGCAACTAAAACCGCCTCTGCCACGATCGCCACGAAAAGATAAATCCGCGACAAAAGCATCATCCGTCTTGTTTTGATCTTGACATCGGGATACATATTTTCCACCTCTATCGTAGGCTCTAATACGGAGTGACAGAGCGGGCAGCGCTCCGTCTCATCCAACACTTCTATATTACATTGTTTACATCTGCTCATCTCACACCATTACTTTCCTGTTTTTTTCTATCCTGATCCATTCTTCTTAATCGGCAGTTACACCATTTGTATCTAACTCTACCTCAATTCCGTCTGCTGCGATTTTGCGGAAAAATCCCCGCTGCACGGAAACATCTTTCAGATCAAAGCTGAATGAGAACACCAGCGTACTTCCATAAGAACAGATCGTTCCCTTCAAATGCTGTCCCTTCGACATTGCAAGAAACGCATGGAACATCTCCACATATGGGCGGTATTCCTCATCCACACCGATATTTCCGATATTTGTGATCGTCGTTGTATTGGCAAGTGCAGACTTTGTATACACAAGCTTCATTGCAATATTTTTTAAGAAAAGCGGTACTGCGCGTGCAGCAAGCATTTTCTCATTGGATACATTATAGGAAAACAATTTCTCCAGATGCTCCCTGTTGATCTGGCTTCTCAGATTATCACGCACGATCTCCAGCACTTCCGCAAACGTGTAGACTTCCTTTGTCGGATGAAATTCTGCCGACACCATGACAAAGAAATTCTTTGTTGTGATCGAATTAAAATATGGGCGCAGATTTACCGGAACTGCCACGCGGATCGGACTCGTGGACGGCATTCCCTTCATACACTCCGTATACACACTCCAGATATAAACGGAAACAAGATATTCATTGATACTGCAGCCGTATCTGTGACACACCTCTTTCAACTGCGGAATCTGCATATACCCATGCATAACGCCGAATTCTCCCGGTCCCAGATGCTCTCCCTTTAACAGATATGCCTTTTTTGTCTGATAGCCTTTTGCAGAACTCTTCTTATAATTTTTTAAGAAACTGTCCTCTCTGTTTAAAGATGTACCACTGTTTAAGGAATCCCCCACCTTCTCCTTCAGTTCCGGGTGCGCAAGACGCAGATACTGGTAAGTTAACTCTTTCAAAAAGTTAATGCCGCCCATTCCATCGGTCAGCACGTGGAACACTTCCAGATTAATTCTGTATTTATAATAAGTCACGCGGAACATATAACTGTGGTTTTGATTCTGCTGAATATAACGGCACGGAAAATTGCTCTCCTCACGTACTTTCGGTGCAGGCTTTCCATTCTCCTCAAAATAATACCAGAATACCCCCATGCGGAGTCTTAAATTAAATCCATCCATCTTCGGAAGAACAATGTTTAACGCCTGCTGCAAAACATCGGGCTGCACCAGCTCCGTCAATGTCACACTGATGCGGTAGACGTTGCTCATATTCTCTCCTGCGATCACAGGGAAAAGATGTGCCGTGTTATCCAGCCTGTCCCACCGGATCTCCCGGTAGGCTTTCTTTTCTCTCTTTCTTTTCTGTTTTTTATTGTCTATTGTAATTTCTTCTGTCTCAGAAGTCACGGTCTTTTTCTTCATGATTCACTCCACTCTTTTCATGCTTCCTTTGATTATATCTGAATCTGTCTTAAAATACAAGTTTCCGGTTCTGTCTCTGCCAGATAATGAATCGTCAATTTCACAAAAATTTAATAAGTCGAATCATTGATTTTTATTTGTATCTTTTATAAAATAGTTTCGTGGTATCTGGTCTATCCAGAGACAAACTTAATATTTCAGATATCAAACTTCAATAATAATTGTGAAATTCCCTAAAACATAGAATACTTGACAAAAAATCAATATTACTAAGAGAGTTTCACAGACACTTATTCATGAAGGAACAGGAGATTTTATGGAATTTAAAAAACTGAATGCACCTTCCCTGAGGGAACTTTTTGTAAATGAACTGCAAAACATGATATTATCCGGCAAACTTGAGATTGGCTCCAAACTGCCACCTGAGCGCGAACTGGCGGAATCCATGAAAGTGTCCCGTGCGGTCATCAACTCCGGTATCGCGGAACTGGAAAAGAAAGGTTTCCTCGTGGTTCGTCCAAGAATCGGAACCTTTGTAGCAGACTATCACAGAGACGGTTCTTTAGACACACTCGTTGCCATCATGAATTACAATGGCGGCGTTTTAAAAAACCGTGAAGTAAAATCCGTGCTGGAAACGAGAATCATGTTTATGGTGGAAGCCACCCGGTTTGCGATCGACCGTGCATCGGACGAAGAACTGTTAGGGCTTCAGGAATATGTCTACCAGATGGAAAACTGTACTGACCCGGAAAAGACGGCTTCTCTCATTTTTGAGTTCAGCCACGAGATTGCCTACATCAGTGGCAACACTCTGCTCCCTCTCTTTTTTATCTCGTTCCGCGATCTTGTATGCAGTCTCTGGATCCGCTACGGACAAAAATATGGCACCAAAGAATTATATTACAGTGCAAAAAAAATCTTTGACTGTCTTCTCGCAAGAGATAAAGAGGCAGTCAAAGATTTCATCACAACCTCCACAATGGAGAGCATTGACGGCTCACGCACCATTTATTATGTGGATTAGTATAACTTTTATTTTTCCAAAATCCTTATGCCTGCGAGGATGTATTTACAAACTGGCTCTCATAAAGATTTGCATAAAATCCCTTTTGGGCGAGCAATTCTTCATGACGTCCCTGCTCAATAATATGGCCATCTTTCATCACAAGGATAATATCCGCTTCCTGAATGGTCGACAAACGATGAGCCACAATAAAACTGGTACGTCCTTTCATCATTTTTGCAAACGCTTTCTGGATCTTGATCTCGGTCCGCGTATCAATGGATGAAGTTGCCTCATCCAGAATCAGCATTGGCGGCAGGCAGAGCATAACACGGGTAATACATAACAACTGTTTCTGTCCCTGGGAAAGATTACCGCCGTCCTCTGACATTACGGTGTCATAACCATGCGGCAGACGCTTGATGAAACTGTGTGCATGGGAAGCTTTTGCCGCTGCGATCACTTCCTCATCAGTTGCATCCGGTTTTCCCATCACGATATTATCACGAATTGTTCCACTGCGCAGCCATGTTTCCTGCAATACCATACCATAATTATTTCGAAGACTCTTTCTTGTCATATCATTGACTGGCACTCCGCTCACACGGATCGTTCCGCTGTTTGTATCATAAAAACGCATCAAAAGATTGATCAATGTTGTTTTTCCACATCC
>OHPP01001127.1_pt1 | contig 12103 bp, 10 predicted proteins | sample 1577731 | NCBI WGS metagenome assembly OHPP01 (sample SAMEA3879536, study PRJEB24766) | human gut metagenome | biome: human-associated habitat; feature: feces | place: USA | collected 1985/1987
TAATAAAGAACCATATGATAAATACAGAACCGTCAAGAATGGGCCCTATTTTGTTGATAAGTCGGAGATACTTGAAGAATTGATTCCGGCATTGCAGCAGGAACAGCGCTTTTTCTGTATTACCCGTCCAAGGCGTTTTGGGAAGACGATTATGGCAAATATGATCGCGGCTTTTTTTGAAAATACAGAAGAAGAATCCTTATTTGATGATCTTTATATTTCAAGGTATAAGCACTATAAAGAACAGGCTGGCAGGCATGATGTGATCTATATTGATTTCAGTGAAATGCCGAGGGGATGCAGAAATTATCAGGAATATATCCTCAGAATCCAGGATGGTCTGATCCGGGATATTGAAGAAGCGTATCCAGAGCTTGAGATAAAATCTGATGCAGCAGTATGGGATATTTTATCGCATGTTTTTGACAAGACAGGAGATAAGTTTGTTTTTGTAATGGATGAATGGGATGCTGTTTTTCATATGTCTTTTATTACAGAGCGGGACAGAGAAAATTTTCTTCTTTTTCTGAAGCTTTTACTGAAAGGAAAAAGCTATGTAGAACTGGCATATATGACTGGTGTTCTTCCGATTGCAAAGTATTCGGAAAAGGCTGTACACCTCAGCATCCGATCGGCGCCTGCATGGTGTCCGGTGAGGGAGCCTGCTCTGCATATTATCAGTATTCATAAGAAAGAAGGAAAAAACATCATGGAAAATAAAACAGTAACGATGGCACATGGTGCCGGTGGAAAGCAGACATCCGAATTGATTGATCAGGTGTTTAAGGCACATTTTGTAAACAATGATCTGACGGCAGATGATGCAGCGGTATTAGTTCCGCCGGCAGGAAGAATGGCCGTATCTACAGATGGGTTTATTGTATCTCCGGCATTTTTTCCGGGGGGAAATATCGGCAAACTGTCTATCTGCGGAACGGTAAATGATCTTGCCTGTATGGGTGCAAAACCGCTTTATCTTACCTGCGCTTTTGTAATTGAAGAGGGATTTCCAATGGAAAAACTCGAAGAAATCGCAGCTGCCATGGAAAAAACAGCAAAAGAGGCCGGAGTACATATTGTATCGGGAGATACAAAGGTTGCCGGAAAAGGACAGGTGGATGGAATTTTTATCACCACGACCGGAATGGGGGAGATCGAAGAAGGAGTGACCGTCGGCGGAGAACTGGCAAAGCCCGGAGATGCAATCATCGTAACCGGTGATATCGGACGGCACGGATGTACGATCCTGTTAGAGCGGGAAGATTTTGGCATCGATGCGGATGTGACCAGTGACTGTGCACCTTTGTGGAAGACCGTAAAGGCAGTCATGGATACCACACACAACCTGCATGTGATACGTGATGCGACCAGAGGCGGCGTCGGAACAGTCCTGTATGAGATCGCAGGTCAGAGCAGCGTAGGCATCCGTTTAAATGCAGAGGCTGTTCCGGTACGGCCGGAAGTAAAAGGAGTCTGCGGGATGCTTGGACTTGAGCCTTTATATCTGGCATGCGAAGGAAGACTTGTCATCATGGCACCAAAGGAAGAGGCAGAGGGCATTGTAGAAACATTGAAAAAATGTCCATATTCCGCAGATGCAGCTATTATTGGTGAAGTGATCGCAGAGGAACCGGGAAGAGTTATAATGGAGACGGAAATCGGCACACAGGCACTTCTTCCACAGCCGGGGGGAGAGCTTTTACCAAGAATCTGTTAACAGGAGGAGTCAGGGCATGGAAACCAGAGTGGCAGTTATTTCAATTATTGTAGAACAGGAGGATGCCATTGAAGAATTAAATATCCTTCTTCATGAAGCACGTCAGTACATTGTAGGCAGAATGGGCATACCATACCGCGCAAAAGGAATCAGCATCATAAGCATTGTCATTGATGCACCACAGGACACGATCAGTGCACTTTCCGGAAAAATCGGACATTTAAAAGGCGTATTCGCAAAGACTGCATATTCGAATGTCATTACTCCGGCAGAAGGGGGAACACAGGATTGATCAGGATAGCAGTATATGGAAAAGGCGGAATCGGAAAATCCACTACCGTTTCAAATGTAGCGGCTGCATTGGCAGAAATGGGGCTTAAGGTGATGCAGATCGGATGCGATCCGAAAGCAGATTCTACCATATTGCTCCGTCATGGAGAGGCTGTGCCGGCCGTGCTTGACTTATATAATGAGAAAAAGCAGGCGTTGCAGCTGGAGGATATGATACGCATTGGGTATAACGGTGTTATCTGTGTGGAGGCCGGTGGACCGACACCGGGACTTGGATGTGCCGGCCGTGGTATCATCACGGCACTAGAAAAGTTAAAAGAGCTTGGCGCATATGATGTATACAAACCGGATGTGGTTTTATATGATGTACTCGGAGATGTGGTATGCGGTGGATTTTCCATGCCGATGCGGGGCGGTTATGCGGACAAAATATTTATTATTACCTCCGGGGAAAACATGGCAATTCATGCAGCTGCAAATATTGCCATGGCAGTGGAAAATTTTAAAAACCGTGGATATGCCGGGCTTGGCGGACTCATTTTAAATCGCAGGGATGTCCCGCGGGAAGAGGAAAAAGTGGCAGAACTGGCAGACGATTTTCACACAGCTGTTATTGGTACACTATCACACAGCGGGCAGGTGGCACTGGCAGAGGAGCAGAAAAAAACATTGATGGAGTGTTATCCAACAGGTGAAATGGCAGACGAATACCGTGCGCTTGCCATGCAGATGTATCGCATATGCGGTGGCATTCTGGAAGCGAAAAGCGATAAGGTAAGGTCCGGACATATACAGGAGGAAGCGTAATGTTACGTCGTGTGGGGGAAACCGTTGATTCGAAAGATGCTGTGGTAAAAATAAAAGATGCCTCATTTCCAACACCATTTGTTTCGGCACTAGAGTATAATTCGCCGGTGCATGGCAACTGGAATATTGTGCATACGGGAATGCAGGTTCCGGAATCTATCCAGATCTATGTCTGTGCGGATAACTGTATGCGTGGTGTTGTACTGACTGCGGCAGAAATGAATGCAGCAGACCGTTTTTCTTTTGTTCTTGTGGAGGAGCAGAATCTGCTAAGCGGCAATCTGGAGGATATTACCATCGAGGGTGTGACGGATGTGTTGAATAAACGGAAGGACCATCCTGAGGCGGTTCTGCTTTTTACCGTTTGTCTGCATCATTTTGTGGGAAGTAATCTGAACTATATTTACAGGGAACTGGAGCATCGTTTTCCTGACATCTGCTTTATCCGCTGTTATATGGATCCGATTATGCAAAAACATGGACTGACACCGGACCAGAAGCTGCGGAAAGCAATGTATGATCCTCTTTTGGGCTGTGAGCCGGACGCTAAAACAGTATCTGTCTTTGGCAGTGATTTTGTTCTGGATGAGAACAGTGATATTAAGCGTCTGTTAAAACGATATGATTATAAGGTGCTGGAACTGCCCGGATGTAAAACCTGGCAGGAACTGTTGGATATGAGCAGGGGATGCCTGTTTATCGACTGCTATCCGGCTGGAAAATACGGGATGGAGGCACAGGCAGGCCGCCTGGGACGAAAATCTCTGTATCTGCCCGGCAGTTTTGACTATGATGAGATCAGAAAGCAGTTAAAGCAGCTGACCGATGCACTCGGACTGCCGGAACTGACAGAAGATGAGCTGACCCGCGAGCAGGAGTCCTGTGAGGAGGCTCTGGCAAAAGCAAAAAATCTGATCGGGGATATGCCGGTCACTCTGGATTATCTGTATCATCCAAGACCACTTGGACTGGCAAAACTGCTTCTGACACATGGCTTTTGTGTGAAAGCTGTTTATCTGGACAGTATCAGTCCGGAAGAAAAAGCAGATTTTTTCTGGCTGCAGGAGCATGCACCGGAACTTGAGCTGATCGCAACGATTCAGGTGAAGATGCGTGTACTGCCAAGAGGTGCAAGCGGGGAAGTGCTGGCAATCGGACAGAAAGCGGCCTATTTTGGCCGAAGCCGTCACTTTGTCAATCTGGTACAGGGAGAAGGTCTGTATGGATTTGACGGTATTCGAAGAACCGCAGAGCTGATGATGGATGCATATCTCAATGAAAAGGATACAGAAAAACTTGTTGTACAAAAAGGATGGGGGTGTGAGTGCTGTCTATGAGACAATCTTATCGAATGATACCGGTTTATACGGCCGATGTGTCAGGGGTATGTTCTGCACTGTATGAACTTGGCGGAATGACAGTTATGCATGATCCTTCCGGATGCAACTCTACTTACAATACGCATGATGAAATCCGCTGGTACGATCAGGACAGTCTTATTTTTATCTCGGGACTTACAGAAATTGACGCGATCATGGGAAATGACAGAAAATTTATTGATGATATCGAGTATGCAGCCCGTGAACTGCATCCCAAATTTATCGCGCTGGCAGGTTCGCCTATTCCATTTATGAATGGTACGGATTTTCCTGCAATTGCGCGTGTGATTGAGACAGAAACCGGAATTCCGGCATTTTCCGTGCCGACGAACGGGATGAATGATTATGTGTATGGAGCGGGCATTGCACTCGAAGAAATCGCAAAGCGGTTTGTCAGAGAACCGGACAGGCAGGAGAATAGAGATCCCTCTTCGCGCACGGTAAATCTGTTAGGTGTGACACCACTTGATTTCGGACCACAGAAAAATGCAGAAACCTTAAAAGAGAATCTGCAGAAATACGGATGGCAGGTTATGTCTGTGTGGGCGATGGGCGATGATTTGAAAACGTTGCAAAGATCAGCGGAGGCAGACGTTAATCTGGTTGTTTCGGCAGTAGGACTCCGTGTGGCAAAGATACTCTGGGAGAAGTACAAAATACCATATGTGATCGGAACACCAAACGAGTGGCTGGCAGAAGATATTTCAAATGCACTGGAGCGTGTAGCCACACGGCAGGCAGAGCCGGCGGTTGTATATTTGCAGAACCGCATGCAGCAGGAGGCAGATATCACGCTGGTCGGAGAACCTGTCACTATGGGATCATTAGCAGCAGGGATTGAAAAAAGATATGGTCGTGCCGCCCGCGTACTGTGTCCGTTAAAGGAATGTGCGGATTTGCTCGGTGAAAAAGATAAAATGGTGCTTGGAGAGGAAGCAATGGAAGAGGCACTTAAAAGTGCAGGGATCATTGTGGCTGATCCTCTGTATCGTCCGATCTGTCCGGGGGACAGTATTTTTTATGAATTACCGCATGTGGCATTTTCGGGGAGAATATATTTTTGAGAATACTATTGTCAGGATGCAAATTGCAATCTGCGATGATGAAAAATCTATAGGATTGATATTAGAAGAAAAAATAAAGAAATTATTACCGGATGCAGTGATAGAAACATATTTATCGGGTGATGAACTGATTGCAAGTGGTTGTAAGCCGGATATGCTCTTTTTGGATATCCAGATGCCGGGAAAGAATGGGATGGAAACGGCAAGGATTCTGCGTCAGAAGGATGACGAAGTGGATGTTGCTGCATAAACCAGTTGACAGATTCCTTTCGGAAGTATAATATAAAGACAAATTTCATAGGATATAAAAAACAAAGGGCGATGTTGTTCAGACACTGCCCTTTTTTATTTGAAAACAGGAGGGATGAGGTTATGGAAAAGTTAAATGATGTGATTACAGCAATTGACGATTTTGTCTGGGGACCGGTCATGCTGATTCTGCTTGTGGGGACCGGAATTTTCCTTACGATCCGCACACGGTTTCTGACATGGAGAAATCTCGGTTATGCACTCAAAAGTACGTTAAGCAAAGAGGCGCGGACGAAAAGCCATGGCGAGGGCGATGTGTCTCCGTTTTCGGCACTGACCACAGCACTTGCCGCCACAATCGGAACGGGCAACATTGTGGGGGTTGCGACGGCGATGGTTTCCGGTGGCCCGGGAGCTTTGGTCTGGATGTGGATCTCTGCTGCATTTGGTCTGACATCGAAGTTCAGTGAATGTATGCTGGCGATCAAATACCGTGAGATCAATGCCAAAGGGGAGATGAGCGGCGGCCCGATGTACACGATGAAAAAGGCACTGAAGAATAAAAGATTTGGAGCGGTTCTTGCGTGGTTATTTGCACTCTTTGCTGTGATTGCTTCGTTTGGAATCGGCAATATGACACAGGGAAATTCGATTTCCGGTGCATTACATACGACATTTCATGTGCCGCCCCATCTGACCGGAATTGTGATTACGGTGCTTGCCCTGCTGATCATTGTCGGCGGTATCAAATCCATTTCAAAGGTTTCTTCGGTGGTCGTTCCGTTGATGGCGATTTTTTATGTGATCTGTGGCGTTATTGTCATTATCGGAAATATTTCGAATCTGCCGGCAGGCATTTTGATGATTTTTCAGATGGCATTTTCGGTAAAAGCGGTAGGCGGCGGTCTGTGCGGAACGATTGTCGCTTCCATGATGAATGCGATGCGCTATGGTGTGGCAAGAGGTGTATTTTCCAACGAAGCCGGTATGGGATCTGCAGCAATTACGGCAGCGGCTGCAACGACGGATAACCCGGTGCGTCAGGGATATATCAATATGACGGGAACCTTCTGGGATACGATTGTTGTCTGTACGATTACAGGACTTGCGATTGCCTCTTCCGGTGTCCTTGGCATGACCGATGCTGCCGGGAATATGCTGACCGGTTCGGATGTTACAATTGCGGCATTTGAGACGGTTCTGGGATCGGCCGGGGGCTGGCTTGTGACAATCGGGATTACATTGTTTGCGTTTTCTACAATACTCGGCTGGGAGTATCACGGGGAAAAAGCATTTGAATATCTGCTGGGAACGCACCGGTTTAATATGGTATACCGCCTTGTTTTTTCCTTTGTTGTGTATTTCGGATGTACACAGACACTGAATCTGGTATGGAGTTTCTCGGATATTGCCAATGCGCTGATGGCAATCCCGAATCTGATCTGTATGCTCCTGCTCAGTGGTGAAATTGCAAAGGATATTCGGGAGTTTCAGAAAAAAATTCATAAATATAATTAAAAAATGTAAGGTTATTCTTTGCTATCAGCCCGAAGCGTAGTATAATGTAGTTATCTGAATTTTATAGACATGGAGGTTAGGAAATTATGCAGATGGAACAGCTACGCAAAGATATGATGGCAGCGATGAAAGCGCGCGACAAGGAACGGAAGGATGCAATTTCGTCTCTGGTTTCGGCAGTGAAGAAAAATGCCATTGATGCCGGATGCAGAGATGACATTCCGGAGGATATGGTCAATGCCACAATCATGAAGGAATTAAAGACCGTTCAGGAACAGATCGATTCCTGCCCGGCAGACCGTACCGATTTGCTGGAGGAGTACAGAAAACGTTATGACATTATGAAAGAATATGCACCGAAGATGCTTTCGAAAGAGGAAGTGACTGCGATTGTTAAGGAAAAGTTTGCAGATGTGATTGCAACGAAGAACAAGGGACAGATCATGAAGACGATTATGCCGGAGCTGAAAGGAAAGGCAGACGGAAAGGTGATCAATGAAGTTGTTACAGAGATGTGCAACGCATAAAGGAGAAGAAACATGAGATTGTATATGCCGACGAAGGTATTTTTTGGCAGCGGTTGTGTTTCGGAAAACGGTGCAGAGTTAAAAGCATTAGGAAGCAGAGCCATGATTGTGACGGGAAAACATTCCAGCCGCATCAATGGTTCGCTTGCAGCAGTTGAACAGGCATTGCAGGCAAACGGGCAGACCTATGTGATTTTTGATGAGATCGAAGAGAATCCTTCTGTGGAGACCGTGGCTGTGGCAGCGGGCATTGCAGTAAAAGAACAGGTGGATTTCTTTGTGGCTGTGGGAGGCGGTTCTCCGATGGATGCGTCCAAGGCGATTTCGCTTCTGGCAGCGAATCCATCGGCAATCGATCATGCAGAGGAGCGTCTTTATCATCCGGAGCTGATGCAGGGCTATCCGGTTGCAGCAGTCCCGACCACATCCGGTACGGGATCGGAAGTGACGCCTTATGCGATTCTGACACGGCACGACTTACATACCAAGCAGTCAATCGCACACAAATGGTTTGCGGATCTGGCATTTGTGGATGCCGGATATTTAAAGACTTCTTCTTATGAGAATATGGTCAGCACCTGTGTGGATGCGCTGGCACATCTGATTGAGTCATATCTGAATACTAATGCAAATGCATATAACCGGATATATTCAGCGGAAGGTCTTCGGATCTGGGGCAGTGCAAAGGAATACCTGCTTTCTTCCGGGATTAAGATTCCGGATGAAGGATACGAAACATTCATGCATGCATCGGTTGTGGCAGGTATGGCGATTGCACATACCGGTACCAGTATTCCGCACGGATTAAGTTATCCGGTCACATATGAGCTTGGCATTCCGCATGGAAAGGCAGTCGGATTTTTCCTGCCGGGATTTTTGCGTTTTTACAATAATCAGAAGCGGGTGGCAGAGGTGCTTGAGCTGCTTGGATTTGAGAACCGGGCTGAATTTATCGCCTATCTGGACAAGCTGCTTGGCAAACCACAGATCCCGGAGGAACTGTGGGAGGAGGATGTGCAGAAACTGTTGCAGAATCCTGCCAAGTTAAAGAACTATCCGTTTGAGATGACGGAAGAAATTCTGAAAAAATATCTAAACAAATGAGAACCCGTTTGAGGAGGAAACTTATATGATACAAAAGTTGATTGAAAAGTTAAATAAGAAGAGATTAAAAGAACGAATTTCTTCTGCAATTGTGATGGTGGCCCTGATTGTTAGCATTTCCGGTGTTGTGGGAGCCGTATCCGGAATTGTGGTCAACAACCGCTATAATTATGCATTGAAAAATTACGGTTTTTCACAGGGGGATATCGGCAAGATGATGATTACGTTTGCCGATACGAGAAGTTATCTGCGTGCTGCGATCGGATATCAGGATGAAAACCTTGTGAACAGCTGCGCAGAAAATTATGAGAAGAAGAAGGAATCCTGTCAGCAGTATACCAAAGAGGTAAAAAATACGGTTTCATCTGCGGATTAGGAGAAAATTTATAATAGTATCACAGAAAAACTGAACGATTATTTTGACACCTGTGATGCTGTACTGGAAAAAGGAAAGAATACACAGGATATTGATGCGCGCCATGAAGCACAGCAGATGGCACAGGATCAGGTGGCACCGATCTATGAGGAGATTTATCAGGATATGGTGAAACTGATGGATGCAAATACCGAGCATGGAGATAAGTTAGAGAAAATTCTTACAATGGTAGAATTGATCACACTTATTGCAATTATTGCGGTTATTGCACTTGCAATTTTTGCAGCCCGCCGGATCGGCAGAGTGCTTGCACAGAATATTGTTGATCCTTTGGATCAGCTGGGTGCTCGTTTTGATACATTTGCAAAGGGGGATCTCTCCAGTGAGTTCCCGGAGATGACATCAGAGGATGAGATTTCCGAGATGGTAGTTGTTGCACGCAAGATGGCAAAGAACCTGGCCGCTGTTATTCAGGATGTCAACCACCGTATGGATCTGATGGCTCACAATGATTATACCGGTGTTTCCAAAATTCCGGAGAAATATATGGGTGAGTTTGCGGCAATGAATGATGCAATCCATGTCATGAACACCGATATGAATGAGACGATGCACCGGATTGAGGAGGCTGCTTCCCAGGTATCTGCAGGTTCTACCAATCTGGCAGAGGGATCACAGACACTGGCAGAGGGATCTACCGATCAGGCAGGTGCAGTGGAAGAACTTCTGGCATCCTTTGCCAATATCACAGAAGGGGTTGAGCACACACATGAGAGTGCACAGGCTTCTTACGAATTATCTGTAAAATATGCACAGGAAGCAGATAAGACACAGAAGGAAATGAATGCAGTTACCGAAGCAATGAAGAGAATCAGCGATATGTCCAAGCAGATTGAGACAATCATCGGACAGATCGAGGAGATCGCGGAGCAGACGAACCTGCTTGCCCTGAACGCATCCATTGAGGCTGCACGTGCAGGAGAAGCCGGCAAGGGCTTTGCCGTAGTTGCATCCCAGATCGGAAAACTTGCGGATGAGAGTGCACAGTCTGCAGTCAATACCCGTGAGCTGATTATGAACTCTATTCAGGAAATCGAAAACGGCAATCAGGCAGTTGATGTGACTTCCCAGACGATTATTTCTCTTGTAGAGGGAATCAATGAAGTGGCAAAGAAATCCCAGGAACTGGCACAGCTTTCCGAGACACAGGCAGAGCAGATCAAGCAGGCAGAGTCCGGTGTAAACCAGATTTCCGAGGTTGTACAGAGCAACGCGGCAATCGCAGAGGAATCTTCCGCAACCAGTCAGGAGCTTTCTGCAGAGTCTGATTCTCTGAATGATCTGGTGCAGCAGTTCAAGTTAAAATAGTGATACAAAATAAAGGCATAAGAGAGGAACAATCTGGAAAATGGATACATCTATTTTTATCGGAACATGGTGGTCACTGGTGCCGCCTCTTCTGGCAATCATACTGGCACTTGTCACCAAGGAAGTATACAGTTCCCTGTTTATTGGAGTGGCGGTCGGAGCACTGTTATATACCGGATTTCATCCGTGGAATGCATTCAATGCCCTGTTTTCGATTATGAAAGACAGCATGAATCTGAATATTCTGATTTTTGATGTGCTGCTTGGAATGATTATTGTATTGATGTCAAAATCAGGAGGCTCAGCTGCTTATGGAAGATGGGCCGGCAGCAAGATCAGGTCAAAAAAGAGCGCAATGCTGGCAACCACAGGACTTGGAATGCTGATTTTTGTGGATGATTATTTCAATTGTCTGACCGTCGGATCTGTGATGCGTCCGGTAACTGACCGCTACAAAGTATCCCGCGCAAAACTGGCATATATCATTGATGCGACCGCTGCGCCGGTCTGCATCATTGCGCCGATCTCGTCCTGGGCGGCGGCGGTCAACTCCTACGTCCCGGCGGGCAGCTCGATGTCCGGCTTTGAGATGTTCGTCCGCACGATCCCGTTCAACCTGTACGCGATGCTGACGCTCTACATGGTGTTCTTTACCTCGCTGCTGGGCTTCGACTTCGGCCTGATGAAAAAGCACGAGCGCAACGCCGCCCACGGTGACCTGTTCACCTCGGGCGGGGAGGCATTCCAAAACCAGGAAATTAAGGACCCCACCGAGGGCGGTAAATTCGCCAAGGGCAAGGTCATTGACCTGATTGCACCGATGATCGTCATGATCTTTACGGCCATCGCCACGATGATCTGGACCGGCTACCTGAACGGCGGCACGAACCTTGTCGAGGACTTTGCCAACTGCTCCTCGTCGGAGTCGCTGGTCTTTGCGGGTCTTGTCACGGTGGGCTTCCTGCTGCTGTTCTACCTGCCGCGCCGCGTTATTGGCTTTAAGGACTTTATGAACTCCGTGCCCGAGGGCGGCAAGCTGATGATGCCGCCCATCCTGATTCTAGTGCTGGCCTGGACGCTGAAGGGCATGACCGACGCGCTGGGCATCGGCGACTTTGTGCGCCAGGCCGTCAGCCTGAATGAGGGTCTCATGCGCTTTGTGCCGCTGCTGATCTTCTGCATTGCGATTTTTATTGCGTTCTCCTCCGGCACCAGCTGGGGCACGTTTGCGATTTTGGTCCCCATCGTCGTCAATATGTTCTCCGAGACGGACCCCACCATGATGATCGTAGCGGTATCCGCGGTGCTGGCGGGTGCGGTCTGCGGTGACCATATTTCGCCGATCTCGGACACGACCATCATGTCCAGCTCCGGTGCACAGTCGAACCACATCAACCACGTGCAGACCCAGATGCAGTACGCCATGGTCGTCGTGGCGGCCTGTGTGCCCGGCTACCTGATCGCGGGCTTTACCGAAAACTGGCTCATCACGCTGGTGTCGTCGCTTGCCATTCTGACCGCAGCCCTGCTGTATCTGCGCAGGCGCAGTCTGGCCGAGGACGCCAGGGCATAAAGAAAAAGCAGTGCTTTCCAAGCGGAAGGCACTGCTTTTTTGTAGGGACAAATTCCGTATCCGCCCGGCCCAAAGCCTTTACTTCAGCGTACCGTCCAGAATCTGCTGGTAATACCACGGCTTCTCGGCG
>OHPP01001141.1_pt1 | contig 11936 bp, 10 predicted proteins | sample 1577731 | NCBI WGS metagenome assembly OHPP01 (sample SAMEA3879536, study PRJEB24766) | human gut metagenome | biome: human-associated habitat; feature: feces | place: USA | collected 1985/1987
GCGTTGGCTAAAGAATTGGGTATGGATGTAATCGTAACGGACCATCATACAATGGATGAAGAGGTGAATTGCGATATTGTAGTGCATCCAACATTGATGGAATCTTGTTTTGAAACACTATGTGGAGCTGGTGTTGCCTATGAATGTATGCGTGTATTAGGAGTTGACAATGACTATCTTTTACAGCTAGCAGGCCTTGCGAGTATTTCAGATATGATGATTGTGAAAGGGCAGACGCGTGCTTTGATTCAAAATGCTTTACGTTTGATGAATCAAACGCATGAAAAACATATATTTTCATTAGCTACCGACCGTGAGTTAAATGAAACAAGTATTGGTTTTCAGGTGGTCCCAAAATTAAATGCGATTGGAAGATTAAGTAATCTTGCGAATGCGAATAATGTTGTTCGTTATTTTTTAGCGCAGGATGATGAGAGTATTTTTACATTGGGTCAGCAGATTACACAGATCAATACGATTCGTAAACAATTATCGGATCAGATGCAAAAAACAGCTTTGATGAAGTGCAAAGGCAATGAAGATATCTTTATGATTGAAGATGCAAGCTTTCATGAGGGAATCATTGGCTTAGTTGCAGGATCGATTTGTGCTAGCTTTAATAAGCCTTGTATTGTCTTGGCAAAAAATGAGCAGGGGTATAAGGCAAGTATGCGAAGTCCAGAGGGCTTTAACTGTATGGATTTTTTAGGTGAATATCCACATTTTGTGACGTTTGGCGGACATGAAAATGCAGCTGGTTTTTCTTTGAATCTAAATGAATTTGATTTGTTTGAAAAATTTATTTATACACGTATCAAGGAATATACGTATAGTGTAAAGAAGAAAAATACATTAGTCATAGATGATGAAGAATTAAGTTTAAAAACCATTCAATCTTTAGATATACTTAGACCGTTTGGTCCTGGTTTCGTGTTTCCTAGTTTTGAAATCGTTCATCCAAAAATTAAAAGTTTATATGATTTTCAAAATCATAAACATCGCAAGTATACTTTAGAATCTGGCTTGCAATGTATGCGGTTTAACCAGAGTGAAGCGGAGTATAAAAAAAGTGTAAATGCGATTTATTCATTTATTGGAACTGTTCAAATCAATCAGTATCAGGGTCGTAAACAGGTAAATTTTGTGATTGATGAGATTGTATATGCGTAGTAAAATGGAATCAATTAGAAAGAGGTTTAGTATGGATTTAAAAGATTATATTGAGAGTATTCCAGGATTTCCTAAGGAAGGAATCGTTTTTAGAGATGTAACACCTATTCTGCAAAACGCGAATTCGATGCGTTATTGTGTAGATCAATTCAATGACTTTGTGAAAAGTATTGGTGCCGATGTTGTGATTGGCCCAGAAGCTCGTGGTTTCTTATTTGGTGTGCCAGTAGCTTTAGAGAATCATGTTGGTTTTGTGCCCGTTAGAAAGCCAGGAAAACTTCCTAGAGAAACAGTGAATGAAACGTACGATCTAGAATATGGTCAAGATGAGCTTTGTGTCCATGCGGATGCCATTTTACCTGGGCAAAAAGTTGTGATCATCGATGATTTATTAGCTACAGGAGGTACTGTAGAAGCCATTATTAAAATGGTTGAGCGAATGCAGGCAAGCGTTGTCGGTGTAGCTTTTGTGATTGAATTGGATGATTTAAAAGGAAGAGAAAAATTTAAAGATATTCCAGTGTGTGCTTTAACACATTTTAAGGGAGAATAAAGAATTTAATTTAGGAAAGGGGGCGCAGTGATTATGAGTCAGAAAAAGCAAGTTACTTTTGAAGAGTGCATGGAGAATGTACAGACATATATAAAACGCCCAGAAAACATTGAGTTGATACAAAAGGCATATGATTTTGCCTATGAACACCATAAGGGGCAGTTTCGTAAAAGTGGAGAGCCTTATGTCATTCACGTAATTCAGGTGGCGAATACATTAGTGTTAATGCATTGTGGCCCTAAAACGATTGCGGCTGGTCTTTTACATGATACAGTAGAAGATTGTGAAGGCGTAACTACAGATACGATTATAGAATTGTTTGGTGAAGAAATCGCAACTTTGGTGGATGCAGTTACGAAAATTGGTGCCATTAAGTTTAAAGATGAAGAAGAATATTTGGCAAGCAACCATCGTAAGTTATTTATTGCGATGGCCAAAGATATTCGTGTCATCTTGATTAAATTGGCGGACCGTCTACATAATATGCGTACGTTGCAGTATATGCGTCCGGAAAAACAAAAGAAGATTGCGCATGAAACGTTGAGTGTATATGCACCGATTGCACACCGTTTAGGTATCAGTGAAATAAAAAATGAGTTGGAAGATTTGTCTTTTAAATATCTGGATTATAAGAAGTATGAAGAAATCAAAGGGTTGGTAAAACAACGTGAAAGTGATCGTAATGGTCAAGTTCAAGAAATGATTTCGGATATTGAATCGATTTTACAAGAGTATAATATTCAATATCGTATTTTTGGCCGTTCTAAACATTTCTACAGCATCTATAAAAAGATGGTTACAAAAAACAAGCGGTTTGAAGAAATTTTAGACTTATTAGCAATTCGTATTATTACAGATTCAGTGGTGCATTGTTATGAAATATTAGGTTATATCCATGCCAAATATAGACCGATTCCTGGTCGTTTTAAAGATTATATTGCGATGCCAAAAGCCAACATGTATCAGTCTTTGCATACGACGATTGTAGAGCCAGAACATGGTAATATTTTTGAAATCCAGATTCGTACTGAAGAAATGGATGCGATTGCCGAACGAGGTGTTGCGGCGCACTGGAAGTATAAAGAAAATCGTAATTATGCGCCTGAGTATGAACAAAAAGAGATTGAGGATAAACTTTCTTGGTTTAGAGATTTCTCTATGATGACTGATGAAGAGAGTGAAGATCCACTTGAATATATGAATGTACTTCAAAAAGATATTTTTGAAGCCAATGTATATTGTTTAACTCCTAGAGGTAAAGTTATTGCGTTACCTTCAGGTTCTTGTCCAATCGATTTTGCGTACAGAATCCATACGGAGGTTGGTAATAAAACGGTTGGTGCTAAAGTCAATGGAGCTATTGTACCTTTGAACACGTCATTAAAAACGGGAGATGTTGTTGATATTTTAACCAACAACAACTCTGTAGGTCCGAGTGCAGACTGGATTAAGATTGTTAAGAGTGGACATGCACGAAATAAGATTCGTACTTTCTTACAAAAACAAGAGCAGCAGTCACGCAAGGATAGTATTAAGCTAGGTCAATCGATGCTTGAAGATGAGTTTAGACGTTTGAAGCTGGATCCAAAATTAATGGAAACCAAACGTTTAGAGTCGATTTTAACATCTTTGTCATTTAAGAGTGTGGATGATCTATATGTAGGTATTGCGATGAAGCGTGTATCATTGCAGTCCATTGTGGATCGTTTGGTGAAGAATCGTTCAAATATGTTGGAAAATCAGGAAATTATGAAGATCTACAATAAGCAGCCAGCTCACCAAGTGAAACATTCAAATTGTGGTGTTATTGTTCCAGGCGTTGATACAATTGCGGTATCTTTGGCCAATTGTTGTCGACCTATTCCGGGTGATCCAATTATTGGATATATTTCTAAAGGCCAAGGTGTGAAGGTCCATAGAGCGGATTGTCCAAATATCTTGAATGAAAAGAAACGTCTAATTCCTGTTCAATGGGAAGAGGGCTTAGATGAAAAACAATATGAAGTCAATTTGGTGGTTCATAGTGATGATCGTAACTACTTGTTGAGTGATATTGTAACGACTTTGCAGCAGTGCAACGTTTATTTAAAACATGTAGATTCGGCTGTGGATGAAGGAAACTTAGAGGCAACTACAAAACTAACGGTTGCAGTAAAGAATGCAGCGCATCTACAAAATTTAATTGCGAACTTAAAAAAAGTACGAAGCGTCAATGAAGTCGATCGTACAATTCAATAGGAAGGCTAATACCTTCCTATTTTCTTCTGAATTTCAATTTTAATGTAGATGATACGAGAAATAATTTCGCGAAGAATGTGCTTCATCTTTAAATCTTTAAACCACGAACAACCATAATCTGAAAAGAATTGCTTGGCAATTGCACAAGCTCTTTTGGCGTGCGTTTGGGATGTTAGAATGAGCACATCTTGCTCTTGAATATATTCTTTAGATAACTTGAAGTTTTCAAAGGTATTTCTTGCGTGTGTTTCTAGAATGGTTGGGATTTCCGTTTTATTTGTTATATAATTGTGCATAACTTTGGCTTCCACATACTCATTTTTTACATTTGACCCAGAGATAATTAGCGTATCATAAAGCCCCTTTTTATACATGTCAATCGCAAGATTGCATCTTTTGATTTGACTTGAAGACATGGTTCCATCATCATGAGCAGGACATCCAAGTAATAGTGCGTACGTATAGTGTTTCTTTCGCTTTGGGATACGTGGAAAAAAATAGATGTATATGCACACAAGAAAGATTAAAATGCATATACTAACGATCATAATACACCACCTTTCTAGCTTTAAATGTGTCAAAAGATAGATATTGACATTTGAGTTCAATGTCTTGCAGAAATTTAGGCAATTCTTTAAATTTTGTGATGACTTGTTTACCTTTTAAAAATTCTTGTCCTACAGAATCAAAGCCTGATACAATAACTTGATTGAAATGGTTGTTCTCTTGCATCTGTGCTTTTGTGATTTGAAGTAAAATGAACATACAAGTTCTTTGAATACGTGCTTTTGTATAAGTTTTAGAAATGGAAGCCATAAGAAAATCTTGCCACTTTTGATATTTTTTGGCATTTTCTTTTAAGCGATATTCAATGCCTTCGTTGACTAAAAAGTATGTGGATAAAGTATTTGTATCGGATAAAAGTAAAAATTTTCTTAGATATGGATAATGTGTGTCCCATGTTTGGTTTTTATTAAAGTAGTCATCATTGAATTGAGATATACCGTCAAAGTATTCTTTGCGTGTTTGCGTAGCACTTTTAAAAGAATCATTACGAGCAATTGTACAAGGGGTAATACCGTATTTCTCGCATTGTTTGATATATTGAATGCCTAAGATATCATTAGGACGAATATTTTTGGTGTATAGATTTTGATTCATGCTTAAAGATGGAACCACTTGAGTCGATTCCATTTGTTTCGAATATTCTTTTAGAGTGCTGATGTTGTTTGTTTCAGACCCAAAACAAATTTGATCAATATGTAATTGACTTAAAGACTCAACAGCATATTTGGCAAAGTAATCCGCACTTTGTGCTGCATAACAAGGAGGAAGCTCAATGACTAGATTGCATCCGGCTTCGAGGGCTAGCTTCGTTTTATCTTCCATAGTTAATAGGTTAAAAAGGCCTCGTTGTGTAAAATGATTGGAAACAATCGCAATTAAACAATCGCATTGTGTTAATTCTTTCGTTTTTTGGATATGATAGATATGTCCTTGATGAAAAGGATTATATTCTGCAATAATTCCACATGTTTTCATATTCATTATGATATCAAAATCTTTTTCTTGTGGAAATATTGACTTTATCAATTACTTTTATTATAATATCAAATGCGACATGAGGTGAAGATCGTGAAATTTAATAGAAAAGACTTCTTAAATGCAAAAAACCATATTATTGAAATTGATGAGTGGATTGCGGTTGAAGAAAACGATCTGCTTCATCATACTTCTGTCAAGTCTATTCCAGATGTACATGTTACGGGTACATTAGAGTTTGACGGAATGAATTTCGTATCGAGTGATTTGAGAATGGATGGAACAATGATTGTTCTAGATTCCATCACAAACGAAGATATTGATTTTCCATTTGAGGCGGAGTCGCAACAAACGTATTCTTTTGTTCCTGTACAGGATGCGGAAGATCAGGAAATTATCGTGGTGAAAAAAGAGACAATCGATATTAACCCAGAGATTTTCCAGGCGATATTATATGAGGCTCCAATGAGTATCACTCGTTTACCTCGAGATCAATATCCAAAGGGAGATGGTTGGCAGCTTTTATCGGATCAAGATAAAGAAGAGCCAAAAATTGATCCACGATGGGAAAAATTAAATGATTTCAAACTGGATGATGACTAGGAGGTGCAAGCATGGCAGTTCAACAGAGAAGAAATTCAAAAACACGTAAAGCAAAACGTAGAACACATTACAAATTGGTGAAACCAGCGTTGACTCGTTGTCCAAATTGTGGTGAATATAAACTTGCTCACAAGATGTGCTCTTGTGGCGAATACAACGGCAAACAAATCGTTGAAAAGTAAAAATGTAGCCAGGATTTCCTGGCTTTTTCTGTAGTATGGAGGATAGTATGATCGAGATTTTAAAATCGATATTGTATGGTATTGTTGAGGGGATTACCGAATGGCTTCCAATTAGTTCAACAGGACATATGATTTTATTAGAAGAAATCATGCCTATGAATGTATCAAAATCATTCTGGAGTATGTTTCTTGTCGTAATCCAGTTAGGGGCCATTCTTGCGGTTGTTGTTTTATACTGGAATAAAATTTTCCCATTTAGAAAAAATAAAGAAGGAAAATATACTTCTGTGAAATCTATCTGGATCTTATGGTCTAAGATTTTAGTAGCTACAATTCCTGCAGCATTTATTGGCTTGGCATTGGATGATTGGATCGATGCACACTTATATAATGGCTTTGTCGTAGCGATTATGTTGATTTTAGTGGGTGTTGCGTTTATTTATATTGAAAACCGTAATAAAGATATGTGTCCTAGTGTAAATAGTTTATCGGCTTTATCTTATAAAGATGCATTGATTATTGGTTTGTTTCAAGTTGTGGCAGCTGTACTTCCTGGAACTTCAAGATCAGGAGCTACGATTGTTGGTGGATTGATGATCGGTGTCAGTCGTGCAGTAGCTGCAGAATTTACTTTTTTCTTAGCGATTCCAGTTATGTTTGGAGCGAGTCTATTGAAGTTGGTGAAATTTGGACTTGCGTTTAGTGTTCTAGAATTCTTTATTCTAGTGATTGGTATGGTTGTGGCATTTTTTGTATCTATTTTTGTGATTCGCTTCTTAATGTCATACATAAAAAAACACGATTTCAAAGTATTCGGATGGTATCGTATCGTATTAGGTGCATTTGTTTTGATCTTCTTTGCGATTCGTGCTTTATTATAAGATGTTTGTCAAGGCAAACATCTTTTATTTTGGATGTTGAGTTGATAGACTTTATACCTGTTTTCGTGTATAATATTTTTGGTTTTACCTAGAACAAAGGACGAAAAGGAGGAAATAGTATGGATGTACTATGGATCGTTTTGTCTGGTGTCGCAGGTCTTGCGATTGGATCTGGCTGTATGGTCGGACTTTCCAAAGCAGGTTTAAATAAGAATCAGCAAAAAGCAGAACAGATTTTAAAAGAAGCTCAAAATGAAGCGGAATCTCGTGTAAAACAAGCCGTGTTAGACGGAAAGACACAGGCTCATGATTTGCGCGTAGAAGCTGAAAAAGAAATTAAAGAACGTAAACAAGAATCAATGGAATTAGAGAACAAGTTATTGCGTAGAGAAGATAACTTGAATTTTCGTGATGAAGCGTTAAATCAAAAAGAGCGTCAGATTAATGAAAAGATGAAAAGTGTTGCTGACAAACTGACATCATTAGACGAAAAAGAGAAGAAATTACAAGAAGAAATCGACAAACAGGTTGTCATTTTAGAGAGTGTTGCCAAAATGTCAAGCCAGGCAGCAAAAGATGAATTATTTGCGATTGTGGAAAAGAAAATGGAACATGAAACAATTGCGTACATCAAAGATAAAGAGGATGAGGCAAAGGCGACTGCCAATGAAAAAGCGCAGAATATCATTGCCTTAGCTATTGAGCGTATGTCTCAGCAGGAAACTCAAGAAAAGACAGTCAGTGTTGTTTCTTTACCAGGTGAAGAAATGAAGGGACGTATCATTGGTCGTGAAGGACGTAATATTCGTTGTTTTGAACAAGCGACGGGTGTTGAATTAAACATCGATGATACTCCAGATTTGATTACGATTACATGTTTTAATCCAGTACGTCGTGAAGTGGCTCGTTTAGCTTTGGAACACTTGATTCGTGATGGAAGAATTCAGCCGGGACGAATTGAAGATGTTGTTAAGAAATATCAGAATGAAATTGATCAAGAGATCATGAAGGCTGGTGAGGAAGCTATCTTTAAACTGGGTATTGGTCGTATTGATCGTGAAATTGTAAAATTGATTGGTACATTAAAATATCGTTATGGACAAAATGCTTTGCAGCACTCTATGGAAGTTGCCTATATCGCTGGATGCATGGCAGCTGAACTTGGATTGAATCAGCAAATTGCCAAACGTGCTGGATTGTTGCACGATATTGGTAAGGCATTGAATATTGAGCAGCAAGATGGGTCTCACGTTGAATTGGGATACAAGTTCTGTAAGAAGCATGGTGAAAAAGAAATTGTATTAAATGCGATCCACTCACACCATGGGGATGTAGAACCTAAGTTCTTGACGAGTCATTTGGTCATCGCAGCAGATACAATTAGTGCTGCAAGACCTGGTGCACGTAAAGAAAGTGCTCAGGCTTATATCAATCGTCTTGAAAACTTAGAGAAAATTGCGAATGGATTTGAGGGTGTTTCAAATGCGTTTGCGATTCAGGCAGGTCGTGAAATTCGTGTACTTGTAAATCCAGAACACGTGGATGACTTGACTTGTGTAAAATTAGCTCGTGATATTCGTGATAAGATTGAATCTGAATTGACATATCCAGGTCAAATCAAGGTTAATGTTATTCGTGAGACACGTGCCCAGGAATACGCAAAATAAAAATGTCGGGCTTTAGTCCCGACTTCAATTTTTTAGTTTGGTAAATGAATTACGGTAAGCCAGCACTTACTAAACTGTCTTGATTCACTACTTGGTTATCGCTATAATTTGAGTATAAATTATTAAACAAGGAGGAAATAACAATGGCAGTAAATATCGATAAAGATGCTTGCATCGGATGTGGTGCTTGTGTAGGAGGATGCCCTGTAGGAGCTCTTTCATTAGACGATGAAGGAAAATCAGCTTGTGACGAAGGAACTTGCATCGACTGCGGTTCATGCGTAGGAACTTGCCCTGTTGGAGCAATCAGCCAGTAATTCAAATTTAAACACATTTGCCAAGCTTAGTGCTTGGCATTTTTTTTCGAAAGGAGATCACATGAAACAAAAACCAGGATGGGTATTACCCGATTTAAAAGAAGCACAAAAGCGTACTACAAATACAATCGATCGTATTGATACATTTACTATTCCTGAAGCTGCTCGTATGATGGGAAGAGGAAAAAAATATATTATTTCTACATATGGCTGCCAGGCTAATGAGCGTGACAGTGAGACATTGGCTGGTATTTTAGATGAGCTAGGATTTGTACCTAATGAAACGGCTGAAGGCAGTGATGTCATAATTATCAATACTTGTGCAATTCGTCAAAATGCGGAAGAAAAAGTATTGGGCGAGATTGGTAACTTCAAACGTTTATATCGCGAAAACAAAGATCTTGTGATTGGTGTTTGTGGATGTATGGCACAAGAGGAAGGTTTAGTTGAAACTTTATTAACGAAATATCCTCAAGTTCGTTTATTGTTTGGCACACACAATATTCAAGAGCTTCCTAGCATGCTTTATAGTTGTATGGTTGAGGGTAAAAAAGTTGTAAAGATTTACTCTAAAGAAGGAGAGGTTTACGAAAATCTACCGGTACACCGTTTTGGAACATTCAAGGCTTGGGTCAACATTATGTATGGTTGTGACAAATTCTGTACATATTGTATTGTTCCTTATACTCGTGGTAAACAGCGTTCACGTAAGATGTCTGAAATCTTAAAAGAGGTTCAGCAACTTAAAGATGAGGGTTATAAAGAAATCACATTGCTTGGACAAAACGTGAATGCGTATGGAAAAGATATGGATAATGAACAGGATTTTGCGACATTATTAGAAGAAGTTGCTAAGATTGGCATTCCTCGTGTTCGTTTTACAACCAGTCATCCTTGGGATTTCTCCGAAGAAATGATTGATATAATCGCAAAATATGACAATATCATGCCATTTATTCATTTGCCACTACAATCAGGAGATGATGATGTACTTAAGTTAATGGGTCGCCGTTATACAAAAGAATCATACTTAGCTTTATATGATAAGATTGTCAATACAATTCCAAATGTTTCTGTTTCAACAGATATCATTGTTGGTTTCCCAAATGAAACCGATGAGCAGTTTGAACACACTCTAGATGTGGTTCGTTATTGTAAATACGATAATGCCTTTACATTTATTTTTTCAGCAAGACCTGGTACACCAGCTAGCCGTATGCATGACTCGATTGATATGGAGACAAAGAGAAAGCGTTTAGCGAAATTAAATAAAACGTGGAATGATCTGGCTTTAGAAAAGAATAAAGCTTATGTGGGTCGTACTGTTACCGTATTAGTGGATGGCTTAAGTAAGAAGAATGAAAAGGTATATTCTGGATATACAGACACCCAAAAATTAGTTAACTTTAAAGGTGAAAATATTCAGCCTGGAGATTTTGTAGAAGTTAAAATTACAGAGGCGAAAAGTTTCTCTTTAGATGGCGTTGCGGTGTGATATAATTTAGAAAAATAATTCTATTTAAAAGGAGATAATATGAAAGAAGAAAAAATTCCTTCATTAACTGAAAAAATCCGTATCTTTGCCCTTGGTGGTTTAGATGAAGATGGTAAAAATTTATTCTGTGTGGAGGTGGATGAATCCATCTATGTAATAGAGGCGGGTATCAAATTTCCTGACAACAAGGAGTCATTAGGTATCGAGTTTATTATTCAGGATTTTACGTATTTAGTCGAAAATAAAGATCGTGTTGCGGGTATTTTTATTACGCATGGTCATGATGACGTTATGGGAGCTTTACCATATTTATTAAAACAAGTCCCTTGTGATGTTTATACCGCTCCATTAGCTGTAAAAGAAGTACAGAAAATGATTCGTCAGGAACATATTACAGGTGTGCGTGTACATTCTGTAAAGCGTAATGAAAAAAAGCGTATCGGCAAAAGAAGAGTTGTTTTCTTCCCAATTACGCATGCTTATCCAGGAACATTTGGTTTAGCGATTGGTACAGATCAAGGCTATATTGTGGTGAGTTTATTGAAGACTATGATGATTTAGACGATGCATATCGTGCCGATTTCACAACGATTTCAGAACTTGGTAACGAAGGTGTATTGGTTTTGTTACAGGAAAGTAAAGGTGCAGAAAGAAGTGGACACACTTCTCCGAGTCATCGTATTTCCCCTAAGCTTTTACAGGTTTTAGAAACACATGAAAATAAGCGTGTATTTGTGAGTGTGTATACACAAAGTGTATATCGTATTCAGGAAATCATTGATTGTTGTATGGCAAGTCGTCGTAAGATGGTATTCTATTCAAAAGAATTACGTGATTTAGTAGGGCGATTAAAAGAAATTGGGTATGAGGTAGATCCTTCTTTAGTGATTGATCCAGCTGATTTTGATAACTCAATGAAAGATGTTGTCGTAATCATTTCAGGGCAAGGTAAATCTTTATTCAAAACTATCAACAACATTGCTAACAATGAATTAGAATCGATTGTGTTTGATCAGGATGATGTCATTGTGGTCGCAAGTCCAGTTGTACCTGGTGTTGAAAATGAATTCAAGAGCATGGAAAATGACATGTACAAAAAAGAGGGTGAAATCATCGTCTTAGATAAGAATGTTTTGAGTATGCACCCTAGTAAAGAGGATTTGAAAATGATGATCTTCCTTACAAAACCAAAATACTATATTCCAATCAAAGGGGAATATCGTTTGTTGCACATGAATTCACAGATTGCGGTTGAAATGGGATATGATCCAAGTCGCATCATCATTTT
>OHPP01001147.1_pt1 | contig 11872 bp, 9 predicted proteins | sample 1577731 | NCBI WGS metagenome assembly OHPP01 (sample SAMEA3879536, study PRJEB24766) | human gut metagenome | biome: human-associated habitat; feature: feces | place: USA | collected 1985/1987
GTCGAATACTGTACCTAAAAATCCTGCTTACTTCGACCTTTTTCTATTTTTATATACAAGGAAAGCAATCAGTCCGGCAATAAAAACTGCTGCGATACCGCCGATCACCGGCACAGCCACAGGTACAGATGCTGCATCGATCTCCTGCGCTGCAAGGTCTGCATCTTTCCCATCCACATCACCGGAAACGGTGTTCTCATCCTCTGCTGTGTTCGCCAACGGTGTCTCGCTCTCTTCGATGTCGACAACTCCATCATTCCCATCTCCATCCACCAACGGTGTCTGCTCCTCCGGAATTTCAACATTGCTATCGTCTACGGTCTGGTCTTCATTATCATCTGCCGGAGCATTTACCGCATTGTCCGCTGCATTATTTGCTGTATTGCCTACCGGCGCATTCACTGCATTTGACGCATTATTTACTACATTTGCAGTAACACCGGACGGCTGGGCAGCTCCGGGAATGATGACCGTCTCCTCGACCTCACTTACGACTGTCTCTGTCCGTGTTGTGCCCGGAACCACGTTTGTCACCGTGCTGGTGATCGTCTCCACAGCCCCGGTGTAGCGGTATTCAAACGTTGCCGTGTTCTCTTTCCCTTTTTCCAGTTTTATAATTTTACTGCTCTCCGTCGGTGTATAATCCGAAACGGTCACCGGAGTGACCATAATGGTTTCTTCGGCATTTCCATAGATGATCTGTGGAGTTGCAATCTGTTCCTTCGTCTGACTGTCTATGAAACTCACCGTATAGGAAACCGGATCGATCAGACGCTTATAATCCAAAACGTACTCTGTATTCCGTTCCACCGCAGTTCCCACAACGCCGTTAAAATCTTTCAACCCATATGCTGCCTCTTTTTCATAGTGCAGGCAGTTAGAAAACCATGATGTCAGCCCTGCATCACTTTCCCAGCCAGGCACTGTAAAAGCAAGTGTATCTCCCTTTGCAACTTTTACTTTAATATAATTTTTTGTCACTTCCATTCCATCGGAAACAGTGATCTTATCTATATCAAAACTTGCAACATTTCCCGCACGGAATGTCACTGTATACATTCTTTTTTCCACCGCTTCTTTCTCCTCCGAAGCTTTCACCGTTGTCATTGGAAGCACCATCGCCATGAAGATAAAAACCATAAGAAAGCCTGTAATTATTTTTTTTACTTTTTTCATGACTCACGCTCCACCTTTCTTTTTTTCACCGCAATCCCGGCAATCACAATACCTGCCACCAGAACTCCTGCAGATACCGTCACTGTCAGAGGATCTCCTGTCCTGACACCGTTTGCCAGTGGAACCAGCTGTTCTGTAACTGTCTTTGGGATCACTTTCTTTACAATCTTTGTCACCACATTGTCTTTTCCGTGCTCCGTCACATAATTTGTGATCACAACCGGCTTTCTGTCGTCTGCATAGTACGCCCGGAATTCAAATTCCATCGCACCTGCTGCACGCGAATAATCAATCCCATCTGCACTGTCCATGCCCTCGCCGTCTAAGGTCAACGTCACATAGACATCCGCCGATTCCCCCGGATTCAGCGCTGTCATATAACGATACTCATTCAGTTCTGTAATTTCAGCTAAACCTTCGGCACTTGCCACATTTTCTGCATAACCACCTGCATCTGCATCCAGCAAAGATGTCCTGTTCGTATCATTGCCGATCTCCACCTGAAACTCATATGCTCCACCAGACGCTTTTCCTGCTTCTTCCAAAGCATCCGTTGTCTTCTGTGAAATAAAAAAAGATGCCTTATGACTGTTTTGATTCTCAATTTTAATGACAACGGTCCTGCTGTCTCCGGGTGCCATGCCATCAAATGCACCGGCAAGTTCTGTTTTATCTTTTGTATACACAAGCTGATTTTCCTTTGTCAGCTGCACAGTCTGAATTTCTGCTGCACTGACCACCGATGAAAATCCACAAGTCAAAATAAGTAACAGACCGGCTGCTATGTTTTTCATTTTCATATACTCCAATCTCCTTCAACCGTTATCTTGTTTCTGAAACAGACAAAATCGTTCCATTTTCATCAAACTCCGGGAACACGCCAAGCTCTGCTGCGATCGCATCTTTTGCGTTATTCGCCTGAACTGCCGTAACTTCGTATTCTAACGTATAGACTGCATCTGCAAATCCATTTCCCATAGATTCCTTAAAATGAATTCCGTCCATAAAGTTTGTTGTCGTCTGCTCTGGAGCCAGCGGCTTTGTGTAGTACATCACCGTCTGCTCATCATCCTCATACCCGATGATCCAGTCCTGATTATGTACATAGATATCATCCGCCTCCCCTGCACTCACAAGTCCGCCGCTTTTTGTATCCCATGCATGATAAATGACTACTTTTACATACACATCATAACCATCCGGGATATCGTTTTGTACTGCCTTCGGCATGATGATCGTTTCCCCCGGCACGATCGTAACCGGTTCTTTTTCCCCGCCGTCTGCCAGTGCCACAGGTTGATCCCCGATCACCGTGACTCCCACACTCTTAATGGAAATATTTGCCACTGCCTTTTCACTTTTTGTATTCAGAGCTGCAAGCGTTCCGCCAACCATCGTTGCCAGGATCAATACTGCAGCGATTCCCATAAGCATGTATTTTTTCTTCACTCTCCATCTCCTCCGCTCATCCATTGAATTTTTTATAAATCCTTGTGTTATTATAGGCATCCCCGGTCACACAATGGTCACACGAATATTTTATGCAGCAGACTGCACGAAAAATGCACTTTGTCTCTTCAATTACGCAAAAATACCTCCCGGCAGATTCGGGGGTGTTACCGCATCTGCTCAGGAGGTATCCTGTCATTTCATAAATATTGATTTTTCTTCACATTTTAAGCAATCATTTTACATCCACTATCTCACATAGATATTGGAAAGATTGTCCAAAATCTCTCCTGCAACATCCGGTTTATTCATCGTGTAAATATGCACATGATTGACACCGTTGGCGATCAGATCAATGATCTGCTCTGTTGCATATGCAATTCCCGCCTGACGCATTGCTGCCGGGTTGTCTCCAAACCTGTCTACGATCGCAAGAAATCTCGGTGGAACCATATTGCCGGACAAAGATGTGATGCGTTTGATCTGGCTTGCGTTGGTGACAGGCATAATACCTGCTACAATTGGAACATCTATTCCTTTTTTTAATGCCTTGTACATAAAATTGTATAAAATGTTATTGTCAAAAAACATCTGTGTGGTGAGGAACTCGCATCCTGCATCCACTTTCTCTTTCAAATGGTCGAGATCTTCAAAAATCGTTGCTGCTTCCGGGTGTCCTTCCGGGTAGCATGCACCACCGATACAGAAATCACCCTGTGCTTTGATATCTGCGATCAGTTCACTTGCGTGCTTGTACTGATCCGGCAGCGGAAAATCTGCATTTGCAGGAATATCGCCACGGAGTGCAAGGATATTCTCGATATTTGCTGCCTTTAACTCCTCAATGACAGATGCCACCTTTTCTCTGGTGGAAGAGGCACAGGTCAGATGTGCCAACGCCGGAATGTTATTGTTACGTACTTCCTCTGCAAGCTTTACCGTATAATCAGATGTTCCACCTGTTGCGCCGTAAGTGACACTCATATATGCCGGCTTTAATGCCGCCATATCTTTTACGATATTTTTATAATTTTCCAGCTGCGCACCCTGTTTTGGTGGAAAAAGCTCGCAGGAAATCGTCACTTCATCTTTGTTTAATAATTCTGTTAATCTCATCTTTTTGTTCCTCAATCTTCTTTCTTATATATTAAAAACTTCTCAGTTTATCCGTTCCATCATCCACCGTATTCTCGATTTTTCGTATCTCCACAAAATAGGAATAGTTATCGTTTACTTTTACTTCACAGCGGTCACCTATTTTGTGTCCCAACAATGCTTTTCCGAGCGGCGATTCGTTACTGATCAGATTTTTCAGGGAATTGCCGCGGATGGTTGTGACAATTTTATAGGTTTCTTCCTCGTCATCATCCTCAAAATAGACCGTAACGGTATTGTTCATTCCGACTTCATCATCCGCAGAATCCGTAGAAATAATCTTTGCTGTCCTGATCATTTTCTCCAGATAACGGATACGGCTCTCATTCTGATTTTTGTCTTTTTTTGCTGCATGGTATTCAAAATTTTCACTGAGGTCGCCATGTGCACGTGCCTCTTTGACTGCTTCCAGCGCATTTTTTCTCACAACCAGCTTCCGATACTCAATCTCTTCTTCCATTTTTTTTATGTCCTGTTCGGTCAACTCGTCATACATGAATCCCAACCTCCATTTTCCATCTCTATCGGTACTGATCCTGTACCATTCTCATTATGATCTGCAGATCTGTCTCTTATAAAAACACCTGTTCTAATGCGATTTTCTCCGGCAGACAGCGTTCGATCACACTCCCTTTCCGGCAGACAGACAGCCAGACATCCCGTTTGACATTCCATGTTTTCAGATAATATTCTCCCACCTGTTCTTCCATCGTGGAAAAAGAATCCAAAGACATTGCGATCCCTGTTCCAACCGCCTTGATATAGGCTTCCTTCCTCGTCCATATTCCGGTAAAAGCCTCATCTGTCCAACATTTTTCCAGATATTTCCTCTCATCTTCTGCAAAAAAACGCTGTGCGATCTTCTGTTTTCCGGTGCGCATCAGCTCCACATCCACACCTATATCCTCTGTGCCAAAAGCTGCTGCCACATACATGCCCGAATGGCTGAGGTTAAACATAAGCGGAAGCCGTTCTCCCTGTCCTGTCCCAAGATATGGCTTCCCATTTTCACCATAAACGAATCTTACCTGCTGCAAAGACCGTGTTTGTCCGGTCTGCTCCAACTCTGCTGCAGCAGACGATCCCACAGGTATTGTCTGCGTGTAACCATACTGCCGCAGACCGTATTCCAATAACAGACCTGCCCCAAAGGCACGAAGCCTGTCATCTTCATTTTTACATTGTTTTATTTTCTGTTGTCTGGCGCAGCACAAAAACTCCCACAGCTGTGGTTGATCTGATCTGTCACGCAAGGCACTGATATCTGAATAAAACACGCACAGTTGTTTTTGATTATCCACTACTTCTGATGCTCCTGCAGAACTTCTTTTTTTCGCCTTGTGGAATCCCAGACATTCTGCACACGTCTGGTCACGATCTCCGGAATAAACGGTTTTACAATATAATCGCTTGCACCTAATTCCATCGTCAATACCTGTTGTTCTGTTGTATCATCCGCCGTGATGATCACCACCGGAATATTTAAGATCCTTGGATCATTCTTCCTTTCCTGCATAAAAGTCTGTCCATTCATGCCAGGCATCATCAGATCTAACAGGATCATATCCACTTTATAATTCTGTTCCTCTAAAATACGAAGTGCCTCTTCCCCATCTCCTGCCTGCAGGATACGGTAATCTGTTTCAAAAATACTCTCCAGCGATGCCCGGTTAATCTCCATATCATCCACGACAAGCATGGTTTTCTCGTTTACCTCTTCTTCCATCAGTGCAAGACGGTACTTTGCAAGTTCATTGTCCATCTCCCGCTGGACCGTGATATCGTCAATGCATCCAAAAATAATATGGCGTTCCCCTACCCTGTTAATATACTTCAGGCGGAGCTTGATCCAGATTTCCCTGCCAGACTCGAGAAAACGTTTCACTTCACATTCCGCAGTACTTTGATTCTCCACAACCTGTGCAAAAGTATCCATAAACCTTTCTCTGTCAACATGATCAATGGATCCCTCAATCTCTTTGTGCACACGGTCTGTGTCATGATAACCAAACATGTCAAAATAAGCGTCATTTACACGCACCACTTCAATATTTCCGTCGCTGTACTCATAAATTGCGGCTGCCTGCATCATGTTGGAGAAAATCATTTCCATCTGCATATTCGCTGTCCAGATGGCATTCGTATCGTTGGATGTTCTCCTTGTCTCATCATCTTCAAAGTATGGCTGTTCATACAACAGCTTTTCATATTTTTTTACCGGCATTGGTCTTGCAAAATAAAATCCCTGCACATATTCGCATCCGATGCTGTGCAGAAACGATACCTGCTCTTTGCGCTCCGCACCCTCAGCTACGACCGGCATGTTCAGCCACTTTGCCATGCGGACTACCGATGCCAGAATGTTTTCACTCCTGCCATCATCTCCGGAGCCATCCAAAAACTTCATATCAATTTTCAGGACGTCAACCGCAATATCTTTTAGTACATTCAGCGAGGAATAACCACTTCCAAAATCGTCCATCAAAATAGAAAAACCTTTTTTCTGAAGCTGTTCCATCATCTCTTTGATTGCTTTTGGGTTTCCTGTATATGCACTCTCTGTCAGTTCTAACTGCAGCCATTCCGGTGGAATATTGTATTTTTCTGTCAGTCCACAGATCACATCCACAATTTTGGGATTATAAAGACTTACACGCGAAATATTGACGGAAACCGGAAATATTTTTCTTCCCTCATCTCTCCATCCCGCAAGCAGCTGGCATGTCTTTTCCCAGACATACTGATCCAGCTTCAGGATAAAACCGTTCCTCTCAAATACCGGTATAAATTCTCCCGGCGATATCATCCTGCCATCTGCTGTGATCCATCGCACCAAAACTTCTGCTCCTGCAATGGAATTTCGCTGAAGTTCATATTTGGGCTGCAAATACAGCACAAACTCTTCGTTCTTCAGCGCATTCTTCATATTGTTGATGATGTGCTGCTCCTTGATGATCTCCTCGCTCATCTCTTTTGTGTAAAAGAAATAGTTCTGGATATAATTTCCCTTACAGTTTTTGGATGCAAGATTGGCTTTGTCATACATTTCGTTGATGGAAAGATCACGGTTTTTCACAAGATATACACCGAAGAAAGGCGTGATATCAAAATCCAGAGGATATTTTTCCATCTGATTCGTGAATTTCTTCACAAAGTCTGTGATCTCTTTCTCATTATCATAAGAAAAGCATACCGCAAAAATATCTGCCTCAATTCTTCCATAAGTAATATAACGATATTCTTTTTCCACATTCTGCAGATAATCTGCCATATACTTTAATAAATTATCACCCTCATCCATTCCAAAAAAGGAATTGATCAGCTGGAATTTTTCAATATCGATCCTGATGAATGCAAAATCTTCCGTACCGAAAATATTCAGCATATTTCTCGTATTATAAAAGAACTTTGATTTGTTCAAAATGCCGGTAAGCACATCATACTCCGCACGGTACTTTAATTCATCATCCACTCTCATCTGACTGCGCTCGATCACATTCTTTACACGAAAACGCACGATCGTCGGATCATAAGGTTTCCGCATAAAATCCCATGCTCCGTATTCCAGACACTTGCACTCGATCTCATCATTGATGCCTCTCAGCATCGCGATCACAGGTATATTCTGATATCTTACATCTTTGTGAAAAATTTCTAAGAGTTCCAGTCCGCTCATGTCCGGCATGATCAGGTCAAGAATGATCACAGTTACCGCCTGATACTTCTCCTCTAAAACTGCTAATGCATTCTGTCCATTTTCTGCTTCAAGCACGATATAATTGTCATTTAAAATTTCCCGCAATGCAGTCCTGTTATGTCTTGCATCATCCACAACTAATATTGTATGTTTTCTTGTCATAAACCTTTGTGCCAATCCTTCTCCATTTGTAGTGGTTTCAGCCACCTGTCAAAATCTTTTTTCTTCCGTACATACCATATACTATATGATAACAGACTTATTTTTCCTTTTCAATACAAGAATTTTTATCTGTCATTCACTTAAAAATCCATGTAAGAGAGATACAGCTCCTCAAAATCATTTTCTTCTGCCAGATTGATGACATCTGCCATGGTCTGGATTTTTTCAAGTTCTTCTTTTGAAATTTTGCCAAGTAAAACCTCTTTTGTCCCTGCAAGAACTGTATTTCCGACCGGGATCGTTTTCACCTCAAGTTCTTTTGGGATCAGTCCAATCCCTGCCGCCTTTTTGATATCTATCTTTGTTCCAAATCCACCTGCAAGATAACAGTCGTCCACTTCATCAAACGTAATGCCCGCCTTTTTTACTAAAATATCCACTCCTGCACGGATCGCCGCTTTTGCCATCTGAAGTTCCCGGATATCATTCTGTGTGAATTTTACTTTTTCTGCCAGCTCATATCCGGTGTCAAAATAAAGATCCGAATATGTTCCATGTTCATCGATCATCTGATGCTCCCGGATTTCATAAACCAGATCGATCATACCTGTTCCGCAGATTCCGATCGCCTGCTGTTTCTTATTTTCTCCATCTGTTTCACCGATCACCTGAAATCCGGCTTTCCCTGCCTCTTCCATGAAAACATGTGAGATCACTCCCGGAATGCTCGCCATGCCACAGGAAATATTTCCGCCTTCAAACGCCGGTCCTGCAGACGTGGACGTCACATACATATGACGGCAATTTCCAAGCACCATCTCCCCATTCGTTCCAATATCCAGCAGCAAATGATATCCCTCGGATCTGTGCATATTCATTTTTGCAATGCCAGCCATGATATCAGCCCCTACAAACGCTGAGATCCCAGGCAAAATCACAACTTTTGTATCCAATTCTTTCATTCCAAGAAAATCTGCAGCACTGCCTTCCATCCATGAAAGGTCAACTGGCAGAAAAGGTGCCACACCCAGCGTCTCACATGAAAATCCGCGAAGCAGATGACACATCGTTGTGTTTCCTGCGATCACGATCCTTTGTATCTGCTGTTCCGTTATCTTTTCTTTTTGAAGAAGCTCCCGGATCAGTTTCTGAAGATCCTGCCGGATACACCGCTGTATCTCCCACTTTTTTCCACCATTAGATGCAGAAATTCTTGAAAGCACATCCGAGCCATAAGTTCTCTGGTGATTAACGGAAACAGCAGTCTGGCAGTCTGCCTCTGTTTCCAGATTCACAAGCAGTGCCGCCAGAGTCGTTGTTCCGATGTCGATACAGATTCCATAAATTGCATTTTCTGTTTTTTCTGCCGTTCCTTCTGCTGTTTCTTTGTCCTGTATGCCGCCGCTTGTTTTCGCTTCTGCTGGCGTTTGGGTATCAGCTTCTGTAAGTTCTTCTGTATCCGTTTTCTGCTGCTTCTCCCACTCTGAAAGAACTTCTATCGTTTCTTCTGACTCTGGGAGTTCCACTTCATATGCACCTACCGGATGAGATTGACAGGCAAGACGGTATCCATCCTCCAATTGTTTTTCCGAAAAAACTTCTCTGTCCCGCCTTGTCGGTTCTGTTGCTCCGCTTTTGTACCGCACAATACATTTTCCGCAGATTCCATTGCCATTGCATGGAGCACTGATGTATTCATTTTTTTCCTGTAACATTTCCAGAAGATTTTTCTGTTGTTTTGATCTGTCTATAATCATTTTTTCCTTCACCCTGAAAAATCAACAAATCAGCACAGCTTCCTCGATGGAAACAGTGCTGATTTTTGTATTTTATAGTTTTTCAACTACGACTTTGCAACGTTTTTTACAGAATGCAATTCCGTATGCAAGAAGATCGTTTCGTCCATCCTCACGGAGTTCTGCGTCATATCTGTGATTCTTAATCTGCTCCATAGCTCGTTCACACGCCTTGTCAAGTTCATTCATGGAATGTGCGTATTTCAGTTCTATCACGATTCCAACATCTGGATTCTTAGGCTTAAGCAAAATATCTGCATATCCATCACCAGATTCTCTATTCGATTTAACCGCCCAGCCCGAATAATTTTTTAAAATACCGATCAGAATACCATGATAAAAAATCTCTTTTTCTTCGTTTCTTGCTTTCGTATCTAAAACGCTGATTGTTTCGCCAAGAAACATTGTAAGTTCCCGCTGGATATCATCTGTCTTTCCTTCCAGAAAACCCCTGTTGATTTTTTCCGTAGATGCGTGGTCATTCGCAACTACCTGGTCAAACCAGTCACGGATTTGTAAAAGAAAGACTTCCCTGACTTCCTTGTTTGGAATGATCAATCTATACATCCCATTTTCTACATCACCATTTTTTGTGAGATATCCGGTTGTAAAAAGAACACTCCACAAATTATCAATGCTGTTATCAATCTCATCGTAGGTCAGATCCAAACGGATTCTCTTTTCGACTGCCTCTCCCACAATCAATTGTTCGATTTCATCCTTTGTAGTTTTATCTGCCATGTCGATAAATCGTTTTACAAGATCATTTCCACTACTGTTAATCCAATATGCCTTTGGCTGCGATTTAGCCTCACTTACCAAATCGTCAACATAATTGATTACATCCCATGGGCAATAAATATCTGCATTACCAAAACGATAGCCATCATACCATTCCTTCACTTCTGTGAAATGCTTCTGCAGATTGTAGTCTTCCAGCAATTTTTTTACTTCTTCATTCGTAAAGCCGAATTCTTCATCATATCGAACATCGTCTGCCGAATAAACCTTAAAATTATTCAAGCCAGTAAAGATGCTCTCTTTGGAAACCCGAAGGCATCCTGTTAATACAGCAAACTGTAGAAAATCATTTGTTTTAAGTGCTTCACCGAACAATCCACGAATAAGTGCCACCATTTCTCTATAATAGCCATGCTGAAAGGACTTATCAAGTGGAACATCATACTCGTCGATCAAAACAATCGTTTTCTGACCATAGTGTTGATATAAAAGTTCTGAAATTTTCTTAAGTGAGAATTTCAGCTTCGTTGCAAGAGTAGTTTCCTGTTCCCCTTGAAGTGAAATCAAATCACGATATATATTCTTTTCGTCATTGTCCAGTCTGCTACTGTTCAGCAAGAACTTAAATCGTCTCACCTCGCCAGCAATCAACTCACACAGGGCAGACCGTGCTTCTTCAAATGTTAGTCCATCTACACCTTTGAGAGACAGAAATATAACAGGATACTTTCCCATATATTCCTTACAAAGTTCTTCATTCTGCGAAATATAAAGGCCATCAAATAATGCTGTGTCTGTTCCAATCTCGAAAAAGCTCTTAAGCATACTCATATTTAAGGTTTTTCCAAATCGGCGTGGTCTGGTAAATAAATTCACTTTACTCCAATTTTCAAGAAGCTGCTCTACCAATTTTGTTTTATCCACATAATAAAAGTCTAACTTCCGAATTTCCTGAAAGTTCTCAAAACCGACTGGAAGCTTTTTTAATTCCTGCATATTTTACACACTCCTCCGAAGCTTTAGTCTTAGGATTGGGTTACATACAGCAAGGTAGACCTGTCCTAGTGTGGTTTAATTTTACCATTTAGTTTGACAAGTATCAAGCCGATAAGTCGTTGCTAAACAAAAATAACACCGATTTTCATATGTTAGTTTCTTTATGAACAAAAGCAAACGAGACATTTAAATGAATATTCAAAGAATCCGAGATTTGAGAGAAGATTCCGATTATACACAGGAATATATTGCAAAGCTTCTGAATGTAAACCAGCGCACTTATTCCAGATATGAAAATGGAGAACATGCAATTCCACTTACAATACTTTCTTTTCTTGCAGACATCCAAAAAACCCATATCAGCGAATCAACGCTGATATGGGTTTTTTTTATACACAACCTTCTCCAAAGAATGAGTACTCTTATTTATTGCTGATAGCTGCCTGAGCTGCTGCTAAACGAGCGATTGGTACACGGAATGGTGAGCATGAAACATAGTCCAAACCAATCTTGTGGCAGAACTCTACGGAAGATGGATCTCCACCGTGCTCTCCACAGATACCAACATGAAGTTTTGGATTTACTGGTTTACCAAGTTTGATTGCCATATCCATTAACTTACCAACACCATTCTGGTCAAGTTTTGCAAATGGATCGTTCTCGAAGATCTTTGTATCATAGTAAGCATTTAAGAACTTAC
>OHPP01001200.1_pt1 | contig 11428 bp, 9 predicted proteins | sample 1577731 | NCBI WGS metagenome assembly OHPP01 (sample SAMEA3879536, study PRJEB24766) | human gut metagenome | biome: human-associated habitat; feature: feces | place: USA | collected 1985/1987
TCAGGAGAAACTTCTCAAAGCCTACGCTGAAAAGCAGGCTGAAGAATAAAGCTGTTTCATATAATGAACTTTTAATGGGAAGGAGCTGCTGCCGGTGAGGCAGTGACTCCTTTTTCCTCGCAACGCAAACATTAGCGCCGACGTTTGTTATACTTTCAGAACTGTTTATCTATGAGAATTCTGAAAGCATTGGCAGCGGCCGCGCTTCTCGCCGCCTGCGCCATACCGGTTTACGGTAAATCACTGACAGCCACAGCCATGGACTCGGCTATGGTCGACCACAAGATTATAACCCTCGGAAGCGGCGGCAGCGTGCCGCGCGATTCGGCCGCACATCTTATACAACGCTTCTATGAAGACCAGTTCCGTCATTTTCAAGATCCGCTGGCACCATATTTCCTGTTTCTGAGCCGCGATGCCAATGTTGCCATGGGTGTCGGGGGCGCTGTCAGAATGAGACTCTACTACGACTGGGGAGGGTCGGTGCCGACTCCGGGATTCGCGCCATATATGATTCCGATGGAGAAAGACCCGCTGCGCGATAAATATCTCGGGACAACCCCGGCCGGAACGGCCCTGTTTTTCAGGGTGCTCGGCGTCAGCCGTAAACTCGGACAATATCAGGTCTATATCGAAGCCAATTTCAACGGCTATCAGGGGCGTGACCTCCATCTGAAAAAAGCTTATGCCATACTTAACGACTGGACGGTGGGATATGCCAACTCAACTTTCAGCGATCCCATGGCGTTGCCACCTACTGTGGATGCACAGGGCCCGAACAACAAGATGGCTGTAACGGATGTGCTGGTGCGCTGGATGAAAACCTTCAGGAACCGATGGACAGTGGCCGTTTCGGCCGAGACGCCTGCCCAGCAGGTTGACGTGCAGAACGACATTACCGCCAAATGCGATGAATGGCTGCCTGATTTCGCGGCGTTCCTGCAGTATGAATGGGACACCTCAAGCCATGTAAGGTTGGCTGGGATAATGCGTACACTGCCGTACCGCAATCTAATTGCCGAACGCAATCATAACGTGATAGGTTATGGTCTGCAGCTCAGCACGGTGTTTCATCCGGCTTATCCGCTTACGTTCTACGGGACCTTCACCTGGGGCCACGGAACTGCAAGCCTCGGTGGCGATATGCTTGTGGGCAATTATGATCTTGTGTCGGATCCTGACACTCCGGGGCGCCTCTATGCTCCGGCGGCATTCGGATGGTGTGCAGCGTTGCAATACAATTTCCGGCCCAATTTGTTTGTTTCCGCCACGTTCGGGCAGTCGCGTTATCTGCCGGACCATCAGGAGGACGGAATGAACTACAAATATGGGTTGTATGGCGCGGCAAACGTGTTCTGGAATCTGACCCCGCGCATTCAGGTGGGAGCGGAGTTCAATATCGGCAAACGTCAGAATTTCAACGGTATGCACCGGTGGGCGCGTCGTGTCGGCGCAATGTGTCAGTTCTCATTTTAATAATGCGTCCGTTGTTGTTTAATACAGGAAATTGGGGCAGGCGCAAAAAAAAATTGATTGTCTCGCGACAACCAATCTTAGTTAACCTTAAATCTAATACCATGAAAAACACGTTACAAATTTAAGCCGTTCAGGCGGTATGTGCAAGTGTTTTGAGGTAAAAGTGTAGCTGTTTTAACATTAATTTGCTTTTAGTGCCATTGTGTAAGCGCGAGTGTGAGCATTGTGCTCTGTTTTGGGGTGGTTTGCTTACATTTTGAAACCTGCGTCCTACGGCTCGGATTCTGCCGTAATGGCAGCCGTCACTAAAATTCACTGGAGAAGTGAAATCTGATGTCAGGAAAATCAGTCCGGGCCATCTGCAGCACATAGTTTGAGTCGGCAAGGAATACGTCGCGTCCCATTGTATCCACGGCCATGAACTGGTATTTGCGTTTCTTGAACGCTTCCAGAGCCTCAGGGTCATCGCTCTCTATCCAGCATGCCTTATAGAGCGATATGGGTTCCCAACGGCATTGTGCGCCATATTCATGCAGCAGACGGTATTGTATCACCTCGAACTGCAGCTGCCCTACGGTGCCGACGATTTTGCGTCCGTTGAACTGATTGGTGAATAGCTGCGCCACACCTTCGTCCATGAGCTGACGAATCCCTTTGTCAAGCTGTTTGGCTTTCATGGGGTCGGTGTTCTCAATGTATTTGAACATTTCGGGCGAGAAAGAGGGGAGGCCCTTGAAATGGATGGTCTCGCCGGAGGTGAGCGTGTCGCCTATCTTGAAGTTGCCCGTGTCGGGGATACCGACTATATCGCCGGGGTATGCCTCGTCGACCACGCTTTTTTTCTGGGCCATGAACGCCGTTGGGGCGGCAAAACGCATCTGCTTGTTCGAACGGATATGACGGTAGTTGACATTGCGCTCAAATTTGCCGGAGCACACCTTTACGAAGGCGATGCACGAGCGATGATTGGGGTCCATGTTGGCGTGAATCTTGAACACAAAGCCGGTGAACGCGTCCTCAGACGGCTCGATGAGGCGCTCCTCCGCCTTGACCGGGCGGGGGGCAGGAGCTATCTTTACGAAACAGTCGAGCAGTTCCTTCACTCCGAATGTGTTGAGTGCGGAACCGAAGAACACCGGAGCGAGTTTTCCCTGCAGATATTCCTCTACGTCGAATTCAGGGTAGACACCTTCGATGAGCTCAAGGTCGGTGCGGAGTTTTTCGGCATCGGCGCTTCCAACGGCCTCGTCGACAACGGGGTCGGAGACGTCGGAAATCTCCACACGCTCGGTTACCTTCTGTTTGTCGGGTTTGAAAAGGTCGAGCGAGTGCTCATAGATGTTGTAGACTCCTTTGAATTTGGCACCGATGTTGATAGGCCACGAAAGGGGGCGGACGGCAATCTTTAGCTCGCTTTCAAGTTCGTCGAGGATGTCGAACGGGTCGCGTCCCTCGCGGTCGAGCTTGTTGACGAAGATGATGACGGGGGTGTTGCGCATGCGGCACACCTCCATAAGTTTGCGTGTCTGCATCTCCACGCCCTTTGCAACGTCGACCACGATGATAACCGAGTCGACTGCCGTGAGGGTGCGGTAGGTGTCCTCGGCGAAGTCCTGGTGTCCCGGGGTGTCAAGGATGTTTATCTTGTAGTCGCCATAGTTGAATCCCATGACCGATGTGGCCACCGAGATACCGCGCTGTTTCTCAATCTCCATCCAGTCGGATGTGGCGGTTTTCTTGATTTTGTTTGATTTCACGGCGCCGGCGATGTGGATGGCACCGCCGAACAGCAGCAGTTTCTCGGTTAGGGTTGTCTTGCCGGCGTCGGGGTGCGAGATGATGGCGAACGTGCGCCGGCGGCTTATTTCGTCGGTTAGTGTTGACACTTGGCAGGGGTTAGTTGTTGGAATTTTCAATCTGTGCCATGCAGTCGGCCAGAGCCTCTTCCCAGTGGGGAATCTCCACGCCGTAGGTGGCCTTGATGCGCGAGCGGTCGAGGATGCTGTAGGCCGGACGAGAGGCGGGGGTGGGGAAGTCCTCGGTGGGGATGGGGACAACGTTCACTTTCTTGCCGGCGATGCGGAAGATGGCCTTGGCAAAATCGTACCACGATGCGGCGCCTTCGTCGGTGAAATGGTAGATGCCGGGCACCCATTGATGCGAGCAGAGAATCTTTACAACTGCGCGTGCGAGGTCGCGGGCATAGGTGGGTGTGCCGATCTGGTCGCATACCACGCGTATTTCGGGCTGGGTGTCGGCCAGACGCAGCATGGTCTTTACGAAGTTCTTGCCGTAGGGGGAATAGAGCCATGCGGTGCGGATGATGATGGCTTCCGGAGCAAGAGCCAGCAGCAGGGTTTCGCCTTTGCGTTTGGTGGTGCCGTACTGCGATATGGGGTTGACTTTGTCGCTTTCGCGGTAAGGACGATGGTTGGTGCCGTCGAACACGTAGTCGGTGGAGATATGGATGATTTTGGCACCTACGGCGTCGGCTGCGATGCCGAGGTTCTTAACTGCGTCGGTGTTGATGGCGGCGCAGAGCATCTTTTCCTCTTCGGCTTTGTCGACTGCGGTATAGGCGGCACAGTTCACGATGTGGGTGATTTCGTTGTTCGCCACGAACGCCTCCACAGCCTTGGCGTTGGTGAGGTCGAGTTCGTCTTTGTCAGTGTAGATGGTCTGTCCCGGAAAATCTTTTTCAAGGATTGTGCGGAGTTCTGTGCCGAGCTGGCCGTTGGCTCCAGTAATCAGTAGTTTCATAGCGTGAATTTGTGCGGTTAATGCCGCCCGTGCCATGCACAGGCATGGGCTGAGGCGGCATTTGTTTGGTTTTGTCCGGCGATGACGGGAGGAGAGCCGGGAGTCTTTGCCGGGTGAGAAGGAGGAGTTGTCAGTCGTCGAGGTTGAGTTTCTCCTTGGCGGGGTTGCGGAAATGGATTTTCCCGTCGATATACTCCTGAGCGGCAATCAGTGTGGGTTTCGGCAGTTTCTCGTAGTAGCGCGAGATTTCAATCTGCTCGCGGTTTTCCGAAATTTCCTCGAGATTGTCGTTGAGCGACGCAAATTCCTGCAGCTTCTTGTCGAGGTCGCGTTTCATTTCGCCGGCAATCTGGTTGGCGCGTTTGGCGATGATGCACACTGTTTCGTAAACGTTGCCCGTGTCCTTGCAGAGATCCATCATGTCGCGGGTCACGGTGTTCAGAGGAGCATTGGTCTTCTTGTAGTCCATATGTTGATATAAGTCTAAGTTCAGGGTTGTGGTTTCTGTTATGGTGTAGGCGTTGGCCTGTGTCAGTCTTTCACGTAGCGGCGCGCTATCTTGAGGATGTTGTCGGCTTCCTCGCGCTTGGGGCTGTCGGGATAGTTGCCTATGAAGCTGTAATATTCGTCGATTACATCGCGGAAACGGTCGGCCTTGCGCTCGTCGATTGAGAGGTTCGCCTCCTGATAGCGGGCTTTGAGCACGAGCATCTCAAGTTCTTCCTTGTATTTTGAATAGGGGTACTCCTTGATGGCGTTTTTGGCGGTGATGATGGCGCTTTCGTAGTTGTTGCCCATGTATGTGCCGAGGTTGTAGTAAAGCTGAGCGTTCTGCAGTTCCTTGAGGGTCAGCTTATCCTGCATCTCGAAGATGGCGTTCTGAGCCAAAGGCACTTTATCGGATCGGGGGAAATAGTCAAGGAATCCCTGCAGTTCCTCGATGGCCTTGATGGTCTCGCTCTGGTCAAGTTGCGGTTCGGGCGAATCGAGGTAGTATGCATAGCCGGCATAATAGCGGGCCAGTTCGGTGAATTTCCCTTTCGGGTATCGCTGATAGTAGGTTTTGAAAAATTCGGCAGCTTCGGGGTATTCCTGATTCTCGAAGTAGCTGAGCCCAAGGAGATACAACGATTCCTCGGCGCGGTCGGAGCCTTTCAGCTGTGTCACCACGTCGCGCAGCAGCGTGTAGCTCTGCACGTATTTTTTCTGTTCGAACGCGCGTTTCGCGAATTCAAATTTGTAGTTGGGGTCGGGATTTTTAAGCGCACGCTGGTATTCGCTGCACGATGAGAGCAGCAGAACGCCTGTGAGCACAGTCAAAATCCGGAGTATCAGTCGGTTGGGCATATTGCTATGTAGTTTCAACCGACAAAGTTACATATTTTTGGCCGAAACGTCAAATTCTGCCTTGCAGCCCTTTAAAAAAATGTGTTAAAAAGAGATTGGATTGCAGTGAGAAAGCCGTGAGCGGCCTGCTTGCGCCACGGGAGATGACTCGGAATGGAGCAATGCGTGCGAGGGTTTGGTAAAGTTGATTAATATCGCTAATTTTGCCGGAGAATGCGGTTGCACGATGCAGTCGCATGATTTTTGACTTAAGATGAATCACGACAGCGATGATTACAGCCGTGGCCGCTACGGAGCGCGCCGTGGCCGCCAGATAGAATTTGATGACGATGAGTTCGGAGGCTCCACGCAGCCAGACACCTACGGACGTCGCGACAGCGACTGGGCCGACGATCTGGCCACCCGCTCGGGCGGCCGCCTTCCGCGCGACTATGACGATGACCGTGCAGCCGCACCAAGGCGCCAGCCTGCGCAGCGCACTCCGCAGCGTCGTTCCGATTATTACGATGAAGAGCCGGAAATGCCTATGAATGAAAAACCGAGTTTCCGCAGGCGCCATCCGGTGCTTGTCCACCTTCTATGCGCCATAGGCGCGGCTTTCCTGCTGCTGTGGATGATGATGTGGTTCCTGGACTACTGGACATTCCACGGGCAGGAGCGCGTGGTGCCTGATGTGAAAGGACAGTCGTGCCAGACGGCCATCGGCAATGTCGACCTCTCCGGCCTGAAGGCGGTTGTGGCCGATTCGGTGTTCGACAATTATGCCCGTCCCGGCACCGTGACCGAGCAGACTCCTGTGCCCGGCGCGCGCATCAAGAACGGCGGAACCGTCTATCTTACCATTGTGGCGTTTTCGCCCAAGCTTGTCACCGTGCCTGAATTCTACAATGTTTCCGTGCGGCAGGCCCGCTCTATGTTCGAAGGTATCGGCATCAAGGATATCCGCGAAGTGCCGGTGGTGTCGGACTACAAGGGGCTGGTGCTCGGCGCCATGTTCAACGGCGTGACCCTCCAGCCGGGCGCACGCATCCCGCTGTCGGCTGTGGTGACGCTTCAGGTGGGTTCAGGATTCGACGACACGCTCGATACCGGAGCCGACGTTGACACCCTGGCCATCGACAATGCCATTGACGAACTGAATATAGAATAAACCCGCATTGCGGACTGTTGTTAAAGAGCTACACATTATCCATCCATGGCCGAATTTGACGACGATTTCGACGAGCTTGACGAACTTGACACTCCCGAATTGGGTGCCGCGGTTTCGGGCGATTCCACCGGCGAGATGTTCGAGCATTTCCGCTTTTTGGCCGACAAGGGGCAGCAGTTGCTCCGTGTCGACAAGTTTCTGGTGGACCACATGCAGAAAGCGTCGCGCAACCGCATCCAGCAGGCGGCCGAGGCCGGCTGCATCCTCGCCAACGGAAAGGCCGTGAAGTCGAACTACAGGGTGAAGCCCGGCGATGTCATTTCTATAGTGATGGATCGGCCTCGCTATGAGTTCGAGATTGTGGCTGAGGACATTCCGCTTGACATTGTATATGAGGACCGCCATGTGCTGGTGGTGAACAAACCTGCCGGACTGGTGGTGCATCCGGGTCACGGCAATTACACCGGTACGCTGGTCAATGCCCTGGCCTGGCATTTCCGCGATACCCCCGACTATGATGTGAACGATCCCCGTCTGGGCCTTGTGCACCGCATCGACAAGGACACCTCAGGGCTGCTTGTGGTGGCCAAGACACCCGATGCCAAGACAAATCTCGGGCGGCAGTTCTTCAACAAGACCACCAAGCGCGAATATGTGGCGGTGGTGTGGGGTGTGCCGCAGCCTGAGCGGGGTACAATAGTGGGCAACATTGCCCGCAATCCCAAGGACAGGCTTCAGATGGCTGTGTTCCCGCCGGATTCGGAGATCGGCAAACATGCCGTGACTCATTATGAAGTGATTGAGAACCTGGGGTATGTGTCGGTGGTGAAATGCGTGCTTGAAACGGGCCGTACGCATCAGATCCGCGTGCATATGCAGAGCATAGGCCATCCGCTTTTCAACGATGCGCGTTACGGCGGCGACATGATTCTGCGCGGAACCACCGCGGCCAAGTATCGCCAGTTTGTGGGCAACTGTTTCGCTACATGTCCGAGGCAGGCGCTGCATGCCCGCACGCTCGGGTTCGTGCATCCGCACACCGGCGAGGAGATGTTCTTCACATGCCCGGTGCCTCCCGACATGACGGCACTAATTGAGCGCTGGCGCAAAATCGAGCTGCACTGATTTCGTTATGACATCTGCCTAAACGGTGGTAGCGCCGCTTCCATTTTATATTTCTCTTAATATTCCCCCCTGAATTTTTCCAGTTATCCCTCCGAATCTTTTCCGAAGGGCGTTTCGGCCATCTCTTTGATGGCTTCCACCTCTTTGCGCCGTTGTCCGGGCGTCTCGTTGTTGTTGCGCATTATGATGTACTGCTCATAGTAGGAAAGGAGCAGGGTGGTGAGCGGCAGGGCTATGATGAGGCCGATGAATCCCAGCAGCGTACCCCAGATGGAGAGTGAGAGCAGGATGATGGCGGGGTTGAGTCCCATGGCTTTCCCCATGATGCGCGGGGTGAGGATGAGGTCGCCAACCACCTGAACGAGGGCGAACACCCCCATGCATTCCCACCACATGGTCCAGAAATTGCCGCCCCCGTCCACCGAGTCGACAAGGCACAGCAGCGTCACGGGGATGATGCTGAGGTACTGGCAGTATGGAATCATGAACAGAACTGCTGTGCCAAGTCCGAGGATGATGGCCAGCGGAAGTCCGCACAGGGCGAAGCCACCGCAGTAGATCACGGCCACGCAGCATGAAATCAGCGCCTGTCCGCGGAAATAGTGGTTCATCGAGTCCTTGATGTCGCCGCCGAGTTTGTAGGCCACCTTGCGCAGGCGCGGAGGCACCATCAGGCGGAATCCCTCCATGAGGCGGTCGTAGTCGAGCATGATGAAAATCACGTAGAGGAACACTATCAGCCACCCCACAATGGCAAGCACCACATGCAGCCCGCCGTTGATGAGGGCCATGGCGCTGTCGGCCAGGCGGTCGAGGTTCTGGTCCATGAGTTTCTGCGCAAGCATTTCGAAGTCGATGTTGCGGCGGAGCATGTCGTGTATCTGCGGAGGGAGATATTTTATGGATATGTCGGTTGTGGAGGCGTAGGCACGCAGCATATCGGCCATATGGTGCATCTCTTCAATAATCGATGGCACGAACAGATAGAGCAGCAGCCCTGTGAGCAGTGCGGCCTCGGAGAGGGTGACGAAAATAGCGACAATGCGCCCCTTCAGCCGCAGAAGCGAGCGGTTATACTGCACGAACGGCTCGAACAGATAGGCTATGAGGCATGCCACCAGGAAGGGGAGGAGCACATTTTTCAGCACATTGATGAGCCAGACGGCCGCCGCTGTGATGGCCACCGCAATGAGCAGGCGCACCACGCGGTCGAAAGTATAGGGCTGTGATTCGTGTTTCATTCGGCAAAATTAGCCAAATTATTATTCTTTTTCTTAAAATGTGGCGCCGAGATTCGCTAAAATACGTAAATTTGTGAAATCTGTGCGGTTGCACCGGTGAATGTTGCCGCTCCCCAAGTCTGCACAATCATATCCCCCGAACCTGCATAATCATAATAATACACCAATATAAAATGACAAAAGACACCAATCAAATTCTTCTCAACGACCGCAAATGGGTGCGTTGGACGGCCCTGGTGCTGCTGGCATCGGCCATGTTTTTCGGCTACATCTTCATGGATGTGCTTTCGCCGCTGCAGGAGATTCTGCAGAACACCCGCGGGTGGGATCCAGTGGCCTACGGCCGTTTCGCCGGTTCGGAGACATTTCTCAACGTATTTGTGTTTTTCCTGATTTTCGCCGGTATCATCCTGGACAAGATGGGGGTGCGTTTCACCGCCATTCTTTCCGGTTCGGTGATGCTGCTTGGCGGATGCATCAACTATTACGCCCTTACCGACAGCTTTGCGCAGAGCGGCCTGAGCACGTTTATGGATGGCTTCCTGAATCTGCCCGACGCATGGTGGAACATCACCCCGTTCTATAAGGGGATGCCTGCTTCGGCCAAGTGCTCGGCTCTGGGCTTCATGCTTTTCGGCTGCGGAGTGGAAATGGCCGGCATCACCGTTTCCCGCGGTATCGTTAAGTGGTTCCAGGGGAAAGAGATGGCTCTGGCCATGGGTATCGAGATGGCCATTGCGCGCCTGGGAGTGGCTGTGGTTGTGCTTGGCTCGCCCGCACTTGCCACATTGCGCGGTCAGATCAGCGTGTCGCGTCCCGTAGGCTTTGCCGTGCTGCTGATGCTTATCGGTCTGATTGCGTTCATCGTCTATGCCTTCATGGACAAGGCGCTCGAGCGTCAGGCCGGCAACACCGAGGAGAAGGATGATCCCTTCAAGGTTTCCGACCTCGGCCGCATCTTCTCGTCGAAGGTGTTCTGGATTGTGGCGCTTCTCTGCGTGCTCTATTATTCCGCCATCTTCCCCTTCCAGAAATTTGCCATCAACATGCTGCAGTGCAACCTGCAGATTTCGGCTGAGCAGGCCGGCTTTGTGTTCTTCGTGTTCCCGCTCGGTGCCGCAGCCGTAACCCCTCTGCTCGGCAATTTCCTCGACCGTCATGGTAAAGGTGCCACGATGCTGATAATCGGCGCCATGCTCATGATTGTGTGCCACCTGACATTCGCCTTTGTTCTTCCCGCAACCAAATCGGCCATCATTGCCTATGCGGCCATCATCCTGCTCGGCATCTCGTTCTCGCTTGTGCCGGCTTCGCTGTGGCCCTCAGTGCCCAAGCTTGTCGACGGCAAGTTGCTCGGCTCGGCCTACGCTGTGATTTTCTGGATCCAGAACATCGGCCTATATGCGTTCCCGATGATTATCGGCAGTGTGCTCTCGAAGAGCAACCCCGGCGTGACCGATCCGTTGCAGTACAACTACACCACACCGATGCTCGTGTTCGCGTCGCTCGGTGTGTTCGCGCTGCTTTTCGGCCTGTGGCTCAAGGCGCTCGACGCCCGCAAGCACTATGGCCTCGAGGCTCCCAACATCAAGGCTTCCACCGAGGCTGAGGAAGCCGCCATCGAAGCCGCCGAGGAATAATCCGGCCGACAGGCAAATAACCACAGGGGTGGAGGCGCAATGCGCCTCCACCCCTGTGGTTATTTGCAGCTACGATAGCTAATTTAGCTATTATAGCTATCATAGCTAAGATAGCTGCTTTAGCTGAGTTCGTGGATAACCAGTCCGGAGCGCAGTTTAGGCTCGAACCAGGTGGTTTTAGGGGGCATGATGTTGCCGGTGTCGGCAATATCCATGAGCTGCTTCATCGACACGGGGTAGAGTGCCAGGGCCATGGCCATTTCGCCGGAGTCAACGCGGCGTTTCAGTTCGCCGAGGCCGCGGATGCCGCCCACGAAGTCGATGCGCTTGTCGGTGCGCAGGTCGGTGATGCCGAGAATGTCGCGCAGGATGAGGTCGGACGAGATGGTGACGTCGAGCACTCCGATTGGGTCGGCGTCGTTGTAGCGCCCTTCGCGCGGAGTGAGCGAGTACCAGTGTCCCTGCAGGTAGAGCGAGAAGTTGTGCAGTCGGGCGGGACGGTAGATTTCCGTGCCTTTGTCCTCCACGGTGAAGTCCTTTTCAAGCGCCTTGAGGCAACTTTCGGGGGTGAGGCCGTTGAGGTCGCGTACCACGCGGTTGTAGTCGATGATGCGCAGATGCGATGCCGGGAACGCCACGGCCAGGAAATAGTTGTACTCCTCTTTGCCGGTGTGGTTGGGGTCGGCTGC
>OHPP01001235.1_pt1 | contig 10984 bp, 7 predicted proteins | sample 1577731 | NCBI WGS metagenome assembly OHPP01 (sample SAMEA3879536, study PRJEB24766) | human gut metagenome | biome: human-associated habitat; feature: feces | place: USA | collected 1985/1987
CAGCTCCTGTGCCTGTTTCTCATTTATTGTAAACGGCTTTTCACACAATACATGCTTGCCATGCTCAAGACATAACCTGCAATTCTCATAATGTAAAGTATTTGGCAGTGCAATATATACCGCTTCCACTTCCGGATCATCCAACAATTCTTTATAACTTCCATAGGCTTTTTCAAATCCGAATTTTTCTTTAAATTGTTCAGCTTTGTCTATGCTTCTTCCGGCAATTGCATATAATTCGCAGTTGTATGCCTGTATCATTCCCGGAATGGTACAACTTCTGGCAATTCCGGCAGTTCCTATAACGCCCCACTTGATTTTTTTCATTGTTTTACGCCTCGCTTATGTATGATAATTTTATTTTAGCACTTTTGGAAACATTATCCTACTAAAAAAATGTACCTTTTATCCTTATTACTCGGGCACTGAAATTTACTTTTTCAGATCAGCCGTTTTCATATTTTTGGGATACTTTGTGCTGTACATAAGGCCCCCGAGGATGTCAAGTCATTGCTACAAACTTTTTTGCCACTTTTTCCTCGATTTTTCCCATAAAACCGTTGTTTTGGAACAGAGGACGTTATATTGTTGTCACAAAATCAGCAGGGAGGATGTAACGTCATTGCTACAAGTTCAGTAGTAGTGGACGTTACATTATTGCTACAAATCAAGCCAGTGATTTCCATTCCACCTCCACTCTCCCATCATCATACACATATATCCCCTGCACATATTCTTCCAGCATCTCTCGTGTCAGCTTTTCATAGCCTAAATACATCAACATCTGCTCCACCGGAACATTCTTTTTCATCAGGATTTCTTTCTCACCGTTTATCAGTTCTTCCAACTCCTGTATACGTTTCTGCAATCGTTCTCTTTCTTCTTCCAACTGCTTCTTGGCTTCCATGAACTGTTTCTGGTTCATCTGTCCCTCGTGATACTTCTCATAGTTCTGACGGTTCTGAAGCTTTATCTGCTCCTGACGTTTTTCACAGTCCGTACTTTCCAGCTCATAGGCTTCTATGCTGTCCGTATGCTGTTTTCTCATAGATTGCTGCATCTGTTCCTGGCTGATATTCTGACGTAAATATGCCTTAATTTCTGCCAGCACGATATGCTCTAGCATTTTGTTATCAGCTTTTCCGGCAAAGCATCCTGTATCTTCTTTTCCTTTACTGTAAGCACAGCTATAAAGGATATGACCATGAACCGGACTGCTTGAAGTCAGGCTTCTGCGACAATTTCCGCATTTCACATAGCCACCTAACAATGTTGTTTCCCTGTCGAATTTGCTTTTCTTGGTGTATCTGATCTGCAAGGACTGTGCTTTTTCAAAAATTTCTTTTGATACGATCGGCTCGTGATGATTTTCCATCACTTTCCACTGATTTCTCGGTACCGGTACTTCTTTCCCTGTTCCGGGATCTGGAATTTTTGTCTTTCCATAGACCATACAGCCTATATAAGTTTTATCATCCACAATCTTCCGTATCATATCACTCGTCCACTGCAGTCCTCTTGATGCAGCTTTCTTGCTGTCTGATTTCTGTCGTCTGCTCATGGACTGCAAGGGAGTCAGTACCCCCTCTTCATTAAATAACCGACAAATCTCCATCTTGGAATACCGCTGATTTGTCAGTTCAAATACTCTGCGAATCACTTCTGCTTCGTCCTCTACAATCACCAGTTCTTTCTTATTTTCAGGATTGATTCGATACCCATAAGGTGCAGATCCACAGCAATACTCACCTTTTCCTCGTCTGGTACTGACTGCCGATTTTACCTTTACAGACTGGTCTTTCACATAAAAATCTGCGATCAGTCCTTTAAACTGTACTTCGATGTCGGAACTCTTTCCTATATAATCTTTAGAATCATATCGGTCTGAGATAGAAATAAATCGTACTCCCAGGAATGGAAAAATCTGTTCCAGATAAGTTCCCATCTCAATATAGTTTCTGGCAAAACGTGAAAAATCTTTTACCACAATACACTGCACTTTATTCTCCCTAGCAAGTTCCAGAACCTGCTTAATTGCCGGACGCTCCATACTGGAACCAGAATATCCATCGTCGTAGAACTCCTGAAATGGCATAGAAGCCAGTTCCGGGATATTGGAAATATAATCTTTTACCAGTTTTCTCTGATTGATAATGCTGTTACTTTCTCCCTCTGAATCATCTTCCATGGAAAGACGGTAATATCCAATAATCAGTTTCTGATCACTCATGTTCTACCGCCCCCTTAAACCCGAAGTTGATTTCCAGTCTGCCATCACCATACAGATACATACTTTCAATCAAGCCCTCCGCAAGTTCCGCATTGATTCTGGTTGTCCCATCCAGTTCCAACAGACTTCGTAAAAATCTGGCTTCTTTTTTCTGTTGTTTTTCCAGCTTTCGTATGGTCTGCTCCAGAGACTTCTTTCTCTCTTCACAAAACTCTTTCCAGTTATTACGGTCATCTTTCATTTCTATATAGGCTTCTTTGGAAAATTCACCCTCTTTATATTTCATAAATGCCTGTGCCAGTTTTTCTGAACGTCTTTCCATATCTGCATCCAATTTTCTGATCTCAGTTTGAATCTCATTGATTTTGGAAAGAAATACCGCACTGCTTATAGCAGACATATCCTTTTTCCGCAATCCAGATAACTGAAACTGTCTGGTTAGCTCCGAACGGACAATTTTCTGCAGCTTCTCTTCGGAAATAGATTTGTGACTACATTTTCTTTCATCCCGATACCAGGCAGCATTGCAAAAGTAATACACATTGCCTCTGTATCTACGTGTACACATTTTCCGCTTACAATCACCACAATAGAATACATTGTAAAATGCTCTTTCATCATCTTCCCACCCTGCAGTAGTTTTTGTTGCTTTCTGTTGTGCTGCTTTTAGCCTGACCTGTGCTTTTTCAAACAATTCTCTGCTAATAATTGGCTCATGGGCATTTGGCGTAATAATCCACTGGCTCTCGTCCAATATGTCACACCATTTTTCACCTCTTTGAAATCTGGATTCATATTTTCTCTGAACCAGATCGCCATAATAATTATTCCGGTTCAGCACTGCACGTATCGAAGAATTTCCCCACTGATGAAGGTTCTCTCCGTCCTGACAGTACACATGATGATATTGGTTATAATCTGAAATCCGATGTACCCTATCCTCAAACAGCCTGTCAATAATGCTCTGTACGCCATCTCCCGAAGCATATTCTTCAAAAATCCTGCGGACAATCTTTGCAGCTTCCGGTTCCACCATCAACTTATAAATTCCATTTATCTTTTCCACACAATATCCATATGGAGCTGTAGATCCCACATACTCACCATTTTTCTGTGCAATACGTTTCGCTGCCCGTTCTTTTGCGGAAATGTCTTTCGCATAAGCATCATTCACCAGATTCTTGATATTCATGGATAATTCCTGATTCTTGGCATCCGGTGCAAATGAATCATAGTTGTCACATACAGAAATAAACCGCACTTTCATAAAAGGAAGAATCTTTTCCAGATAGTTGCCAGTTTCGATATAATTTCTTCCAAATCGTGAGAAATCCTTTACCAGAATACAGTTTATTTTACCTTCCCTGACATCATTCATCATCCGTTCAAATCCCGGTCTGTCAAAATTTGTTCCGGTTTTTCCCAGATCAGAATAAATGTTATATACAGCAATTTCATACTCTCTGTTCGGATTTTCATTGTGCTTCTGAATGAACTCTTTTATCAGCGTAACCTGTGTTTCAATAGGTTCTGACTTTTTTTCATCACTGTCTACGGATAATCTGGCATAAATTGCAGCCATACATACCGGAATCCCAAGAACTTTCTTCTCTGTGTTTTTCTTATATCTTTTTGCTGTCCTTGCCATTTATCCCACCTCTTTCCTGCACTCTGTCCGGTGTTCCGCATAAAACCGTCTTATGACTTTCATTTTCTCAATCATATCCTGATAACGGATATGAATTTTGATCTGTTTGTTTTCATAAATATAGATTTTATCTACAGTCAGTGCCAGCAATGTGCGATCCAGTTCTTTGATTTCCAGTGATTTCTTCCAGTCCTCCAACTGAACGGTTGCAGACACTCCACCCTCAAACATTTGCTTTACCAGTTTTTTCTGGTTTTCAATCATCTGCTCCAGTTCTTCACATTTTCTTCCGTAACTTTCCCGAAAATCATCGAACTCCTCTTTGCTGATCAATCCCTCTTTCAAGTCATCACCCAAAGATGCTTTCAGGCTGTAATAACGGTTATATTCTTCCTGCAACTTACTAATCTGCGTATCATAACCGATTACCTGATCGTAACTGACTTTCATTTCACAAAGTTCTTCCATAATCATCTGATAGTCTACGAAAAGTGCCGTATATGCCTGAATCTCTTTCAATACAATCCTTTTCAGCACCTCTTCCGGAATACTGTGTCTGGTGCAATCTCCACCTTTATTTTTTGTCTGGCAAATATAAAAGGCTTTTTTCTTTCCCTTATACTGATTTACCCTGCGTATCATCGGTGTATGGCAATCTCCGCAAAATACAAAACCCGAAAAAAAGTTTGCACTGTCCGATGTTTTCGATGCCCTGCCATCATACTGAAGTAGCTTCTGCACCACATCAAAATCATTCTGCCTGATTATTGCCGGATGCGTATTTTCTACTTTCACCCACTCTGATTCTGGCTTATCCAGACGTTGCTTTACCTTATAGCTGATTCGTTCCTGCTTGCCTTGCACCATGTTTCCAATGTAAACCTCGTTGGTCAGAATCCTTTTAATCTGCACTGCCGACCATTTCGGTGTGTCTGAGCTGTGAAATCCAGAATTGTAATTCTCGCCATTTGCCTTTTTATATTCTTTTGGCGACTGCACATGACGTACATTCAGTTTTTCTGCGATTGCTCCAAGACTGAATCCATCAATTTTCCACGAAAATATTTTTCTTACAATATCTGATGCATAAGAATCAATCACCAGACAATTCTTATTCTCTGGATCTTTGCAGTAACCATACGGGGCAAACGCTCCAATAAATTCACCTTTTTCACGTTTGATTTTCTGGTGGCTTCGCACTTTACCGGAAATGTCCCGACAATAGCTTTCATTTACGAAATTTTTGATTGGAACTACAAATGACTTCTCTGAAAAATCTGCTGTTTTACTGTCAAACTGGTCTGTAACTGAAATAAAACGCACATTTAAAGCCGGGTAGGTCTTTTCGATCCATCGCCCGGCTTCTATATATTCTCTTCCGAATCTGGATAAGTCTTTTACAATCACGCAATTTACTTTTCCAGCTTCTATATCAGTTGTCATTCGTTTAAACTCAGGTCGATCAAAATTTCCTCCTGAGTATCCGTCATCCACATATATATCAAAGATCTGAATATCCGGCTGGCTTTTTACAAAGCTCCGAAGTAACTCTCTCTGATTTGCAATGCTGTTGCTCTCTGACTTCGCACCGCCCTCTTCCATATCATCTTTCGATAATCGAAGATACAATGCAGCATCGTATATATCTGGCATATTCATTTGCATCTGTTCCATTTTACATCGCTCCCAACTTACTTATTCCATTGAATTTGAAGTCAGAAACCATGTATCACGTTCATTTTCCCTGACCTCACATTAACATAACATCTGTACCTTTGCAAGACATTTTAATACATCAACTCCGTCCTTTTTCTCAGATAATCACTAATGGCATCTGTGGCATCCATTTCTCCTGTCATCTCCACAACCACTACATATCCTTCATTCATGTGAGCATACGGCTGATCGCCGGATTTATCCAGAAAAGTTTCCACTTTCTCAGAAATAGCTTTATCCATATCAGGAATTAAATCTTCAATGTCCTTTAACTGCTCCAGATCAACACTAGAATCTATTACCGACTGATTCACCATGATGCTCACCTCTTTTCCAACATATTCTTTGTATCAGTTGTCCTATACCTACAATTTTCTCAATCACATCACCTTACCTTTCACATTTTGTTCTCAAATTTTATCTATTACTATGGCATTGCATATTCTGTTCGGCGTGTTGGCTTCCATTTGTATAACCCGTTGTCAACGTCACAGTCAACCTCTATCAGAGTATTTCTGAATACTGCCAGCTTCTTCGCAAGCCTACCAGTCGTTTCCGGAGTATCTTCGACGCTCGCCCATAAAATCATTTACAGGGTTATGGCATCTGTGAGATCAGATTATACAGCTCATGTAATTTTCAAGGTACAAAAGAGTTTTTTTGAATATCCTTTCACTTATTACAGCCTGGAAACACCAAAATGTTGTTCACTTCAAAAAAATCCTCTCACTAATAAAGCCTGACAGAAGGATTTTACCAACCTCATTTTGCAATAATTTGCAAAAAGTATTTATCCTCATCTGTACATTCGCTTTCATGCGAACCTTTATCGTACTGTTATTTTAATTCGCATTCATGCGAATGTCAAGTGTTTTGTTCGCTTCAATGCGAATCTTTCTGTTTACATTCACTGTTTTTGGTAGTAAAATGGATTTATCAAAAAGAAAGTGGGAAATCTGATATGACAATCGGTGATAAAATAAAAAAAATCCGGACATTCCGGAATATGACACAGGCAGAACTTGGTGCTGCCCTCGGTTGGGGCGATAAAGGTGCAAATCGTCTTGCCCAATATGAAACGAATTACCGGGTTCCCCGCAAAGATCTGGTAACTGAAATGGCTAAGATTCTGGACGTAAACCCACTGACACTACATGAGCCAACCACGATGGACGCCTCTGAACTGATGGAAATTCTGTTCTGGATTGATGAATTTAACCCAGCAGCTATTAATCTCTTTCAGTTAGAAACCTATCCGGGTAAAAAATGCAATTCCAGTGAGGGTACCGCTGTCCGTTATCATGATTCTGATAACTGGCCGGCTCATCCACCTGTTGGTATGTGGTTCAATTATGGAGTTCTCAATGATTTTATGAAAGAATGGGTTCTCAGAAAAGAAGAATTGAAATCCGGTAAAATTACCAGAGATGAGTATTTTGAGTGGAAAATTAACTGGCCACAGACCTGTGATGGGTGTGGGAAATATGAGCCGAAAAGGCAATGGCGATCTGCAAATGCAGAACTTAGTGAAACTTAGCAAAACTTAAATTTATTATGTTTTTTCTCTTTAACCAAAGAAAAAAGCACTGAAAACCATTAGTCCAACGGTTTTCAGTGCTTTTTTCATATTGCTCTATTGAATTTTCCTCATTCCACCTATACAAGTGAAACTTAGAGAAACTTAAATTAAATCTCTTTCAGACAATTCAATTTGGATATTCACCAACTGTGGATTATTTCTCAGTGCACCAGTTTCCAACTTACCGCCTGCTGCCTTGCATCCACAAATCTCTTATAAATGCCTTCCTGCTTCATTAGTTGCTCATGTGTTCCCTGCTGTACAATTCTTCCTTTGTCAACAACCACAATCTGGTCTGCATGTCTGACTGTTTTTAATCTGTGGGCAATCATAATAATCGTTTTTTCCTTTGTAAGTGCATCTACTGCATCCATCAGCTCCTTTTCATTCTCTGGATCAACATTTGCCGTTGCTTCATCCAATATGACGATTGGCGCATCCTTCATAATCGCTCTGGCTATCGAAATACGCTGCTTCTCACCACCGGAAAGTGTGGCTCCTCCTTCTCCGATCACTGTGTCATATCCATCCGGAAGTTTGCTGATGAAATCGTGACAGCACGCTTTCTTTGCCGCTTCCACCACTTCCTCATGGCTTGCATCCTGGCGTCCGAATTTAATATTATTCTCAATGGTGTCTGCGAACAAATACACCGACTGAAATACAAATGAAAAATTACGCATCAGACTGTTCATGCTGTAGTCTTTTACATTCACACCTCCAAGTGTCACTTCCCCGGAATCCACATCCCAGAACCTGGCAATCAGATTGCAAAGTGTTGATTTTCCTCCACCAGATGGTCCAACGATTGCTGTCGTCGTTTTCTGCGGAATAGAGAGCGATATATCATCAATGATCTTCCGTTTGTCATAAGAAAACGAAACATTAGAAAGTCTGATATCGTAATTTTCCGGCTGTATTTCTTTACCGTCGATATCCATGGTATCCAGCTCCAATATTGCATTTGCTTTATCTACACATACGCTTACCACATGTAAAAGAGATGAATAATTTCCTGCACATTCCAGACTGGCATAAAGCATAAATGCTGAGATTGTCATACCAATTGCATAGACCGCACTCATAGTTCCATTAATATAAAAATATGCACTGCAAGCCACGATCACAGCACCTGTAATTTTGGTTATCACACTTTGCAGAAAATGATAGGGCACAAACAGCATTTCCATCTTTGTATTGATCTTTTCACATGCTTCATTTGCATCATTTAATCTTTTCGCCTGTTTCCCAAGCAAGTTATATGATTTAACTTCTGATATTCCCTGCAGATACTCCATGATCTGGTTTACAAGCTCCGTATCGCATACCACTTTTTGCTCTGAATCTTTTTTACCCGCATTCTGCATCACAGAATTGACCCCAAAGAAAATAAGTACTCCTGCTGCAGCGATCAGTCCGATTCTCCAGTCAAAAATAAACAGCATAAGAATGATCATGGATGTTTCCAGAATTCCCTGCATGGTCAGCATAACCACTCTCGCAGCTACATCGCCAAGTGTTTCCATTGTATTCGTCGTAATAGAAGAAATTTCCCCGATGCTGTTGGCATTAAAATATCCCATCGGCAGATAACGCAGATGCTCTGCAATCTTGATTCTCATAAAAGCACTCGCATTATATCCGCCTTCTGTCTGAAGCACTGTAGAGTATCTCTTACAGATGACATCAACTACAATTGCAATCACCATGATCGCAATTGAACCACCAATATATTTTCCTATTGGTTTTCCACTCATCAAACCAATCAATATGTACATAATAGCCGGTATCTTCATTGCTGAAGCGAGAGCCTCTATAAGTCCGATCACTATCGACAGTTTAAATTTATTACCATTTTTCCTGCCTGAAAAACGAAAGAATTTTGCCAGAATTCCAAACATATCATTCTCCCTCCTTCACCGTATCTTTTACAGAAATATGGGCATCCCACATTTCCTTATAAAGCGGGCATAACATCAGTAGTTCCTCATGTGTACCATGTGCTGTTACATTTCCATCATTTACGACAAAGATCTGATCACTGTCCTTAACGGTAGAAAGCCTGTGTGCGATTACGATCAGTGTCTTCCCTGCTACCAGTTTTGCAATAGAATTCTGCAGAATCGCCTCATTTTCCGGATCCGTATAAGCAGTTGCCTCATCAAGAATTACAATCGGAGCATCCTTCAGCATTGCCCTTGCAATGGAGATACGCTGCCTCTCGCCACCTGACAGATGTCCTCCTGCACCTCCTACAACCGTATCAAATCCATTCTCCAACTGCATGATAAATTCATAGCATCCGCTTTTCTTTGTCACCTCGATGATCTGTTCATCTGTAGCCTCCGGATTTCCCTGTCTGATATTTTCACGTACCGTTTCATTGAACAGATAATTATCCTGTGCAACATATGCAATTTTCCGATTAAAATCTGCAAGCGACATTTCTTTGACATCAACTCCACCGATTTTAATACTTCCGGAATCCACATCCCACAAGGACGCAATCAGCTTTGCGATGGTTGACTTGCCGCTTCCGGAAGGTCCTACGATTGCATTTACCGTTCCTGCTTTCAGCTCCATAGTTACTCCGTGCAGGATTTCTTTGTCGTGATAACCAAATCTGACATCTTCAAGAGTAACGGAGTTATCTTTTGGAACACTTTTACTTTTCTCTGGACGTTCAAGCTCCGGCTGTTCCAGAATTCCTGCCACTTCACCAACAATCACTCCGATCTTGCCAAGATCATCTGTATAGGAACCCACTGTGATCAACGGTCCAACGATTCCAAGTGATAAAATAATGCAGATGACAAAATCTGAAATCGCAAGTGTTCCATTGGCTACATAATGTGCCCCAAACGGCAATACCGTAAGAAGCGTATAAGGTGTGACCACCATCATCAGTCCATGAAAGATCGAGCACCGTTTCATCCAGGAAATAAAGGAATCTGCATATTCAAAAGCCGCCTTTGTAAATTTGGCATAAGAACTTTCTGTCTTTCCAAATGCCTTGATCACTTCGATTCCGTCAATATATTCCACTGCCGCATCATTCAGATCTTTTGTTGTCTGAACCGTTCTCTCGAAGCTTGGTTTATAATCCAGCATCATTCCAAAATAGGAAAGAAATCCCACTATAACCGGCACCAATGACCAGAGTGCCAGTCTCCAGTCTGTCAGGAAGAAATAAATCAAAATCACAATCGGTGCCAGCAGATTGGACGTGAATTCCGGGACAATATGCGCCAGTGTTGTCTCGATACTGTCGATTCTTTCCACCATAATATTTTTAAATGTACCGGAAGGTGTGTCTTTCACATAGCCAAGAGGTACCCGCGCCAGCTTGTCACAGCAGGATTTTCTTATATTTGCAAGTACTGCAAACGTTGCTTTATGTGACAATGCTGTCGAAAGTGAATGAAGCAGTTCTGCAATGATAAACGATAATGCAATCAGAACCGCTTTTGCAAGATATATTTCAAACTCCTTTTCACCATTTAAAAACAGCTTTACTATATCTGCAATAATAAAATACGGCAAAATCTTAAAAATCACATTTCCGATTGCAAGTAACACACTCCATACATAGGCAATTCTTTTTTGTCCGGCCCATGTCAGGATCCAGCTGACTGCCGACTTCTTTTTTTCTTTCACATTCGTTCACTCCTTACTTTGGTTTTATTGTTGTTTCTTTCATTAGTTTATTCTAACTCATATATAATAAAATAGGTGGCTTACTGGCATTAGCCACCTGACTTACATTAGTTATACCGGGAATTCAATATTCCACAATCGTTCCCAGCCACCT
>OHPP01001249.1_pt1 | contig 10826 bp, 8 predicted proteins | sample 1577731 | NCBI WGS metagenome assembly OHPP01 (sample SAMEA3879536, study PRJEB24766) | human gut metagenome | biome: human-associated habitat; feature: feces | place: USA | collected 1985/1987
CTTACGTTGCACCTGCCTTCTAAGGACCGACCGCTCCCCAGTGTTTTCTTTTGCTCTTGTCAACTTTTCGTAATTTAATCCACTTTTTCTAAGAGTTTCGCTCATCGACCTTCTATCCTCAATGATTCCCGAAAACTTTGCATTTATTCCGATTTCCAGTTTATTTTTACCAGATATTGGATTTTGATGTCTTTCTCATAAGCGGCAGGAGTGTTTTGATACTTAAAATACCATGTGCGGTTATCGGCGCCGAGATTCCGGTAACTGTTAGTAATATCGATTTCTTTCTCAAGTGCATGTGAGGCGGTCGCATTCAGATAGTCCTCCATCCGGGTGTTGAGAAGCTGCTCTTTTTCACTTGCGGAAACTGTGCCGCTTAAGATTTCGCCTTCTCCTGTCACAGTCACTGTGACAATCTGCTCTGTCAGACCTCCGACACCGATTTTTTCTGTTTCTTTGACTCGACAGGAAGCTGCATCCACTTTCACATAAAGTTCCGGTGCAAGTTGTAAGGTGTAATCATCCGCAAAGTTCTGTGTGAAGAATGCTGCACGTGCGGTATCCGTATCGACAAGCCCCACCGCCCTTCCACGTTTCCAGACTTCGTAGGCTGTAATCTGCGGTTTCTCGGTATCATCCTCCACTGCCCCGGGCTGCTCCCCCTCTATATCCACAAAGGGAATATAAAGTGTCTCTAAGTGATTAGCGCGCTCCTCATAGAGCATGCCAAGCGTCGGGTACGCTTTCTGGTCAATGCCCGATGTGTTTTCCAGCAGTTCTTCCAGATAATTTCCAAGCAGCACATCAAGTTCTCCCTCTGTCTGCGCCAGACGGTCACAGCTTTCCGTCGTCATCACATAAGCGTTCCACGGAACCTCTTTTTCCTGCTCCAACATGGATAGCATATCTTCCACTTCCGCCTCTTTTTCCAGAAAAGACCTCTCAATGAGCACCACTTTCAAATGGTTGTAATCCACCTCTCTGTTTCCTGCATACTCATGATTCAGCCACACATTTTGGAAATCGTCCTGATCTCTGATATTCAAAAGAACCGGGAATGCCTTATCCTCAAGTTCTGCGACATTACACCCCTGCAAAAAAAGACACCCAAACAAAAAACATACCAGCACCAGCACACGCACTTTTTTATTATGTTTTTTTCTCTCTCCGGTCAGACACAACAGTACCGGCACGCCAACGACAAAAGGTGTTCCAATCTTCCACAGCAGGAATGTCACGCAGTCCAAAAACTGCTGATTTCTGTAAAACAGCACTGTCACGCCATACACCAGAAGAAGCAGAATGAGATACGGTAGCATTCTTTTTTTCCCTTCCAGATAACCGCCGCAGTCACGGATCACTTTTGCAGCCAGATTTCCACTGTAAAAAACCATGCTGTTTAGCATCGCATACAGCGTAAAAAACCAGATGCTGAACATAAAAGCATCCGTCCTCTTCAAAAATCCGCCCGTCACCTGCACGCGGCTCATCATCGTGACCGCCGGAAATTTCATCTGAGCCAGTGCCTCGACGCCAAACAGCCCTATCAGGATCAGATACAGTGCTGCAAATACGCCGCCGGAAAACCAGACCGCTTTTTCTGCTGCGCCAACGCATTTCTTACGATCCGCAACATATTCTTTCAGAAACAGTACGATCGACACCATGGAATAACAGAAAAGCACATAATAGCTGCCGCTTAACACTTCTTTTCCATCCGCCACAAAAACCGGGCTCCAGTAGGCAGGCTTTACCTCCCTGCACGCCGCAAATAACATCAGAAAAAGCGGTATCATCAGAAACCAGAATAGTATCTCATACACTCTTGCCCTGCCCTCGATTCCACCTGCCATTCCATAAAATGCGAGCAGTAATATCAACAACAGCACCAGATAAAAGCTGATGTTTTCCACAAGCCCATTCAACATCAGCGTGGAAAACAGATACGCCGTGTACGAAGCCATAAGGATAAAATACAGAAAATATCCGCCCCAGAGCACATAACCGCATACTTTTCCACACTTCTGCTTCAAAAAGTCGGGATAACTTGTTTTCATGCCTTTCAACAGATATCTCAATAATTTCAAGTACAAAAACGTGGACAAAATCCCCGCCAGAATGCAAAAAATCCCGTCGCGCCCTGCCGTATCTGCAAGCATTGTCGGCAGTAGTAGCGTCCCCATTCCAAGAAAGTCATATGTCAGAAGGCGGAACACCTGTCTGCCTGAAATTTGATTGTTTTCTGAGAACATACTTCCCCCTATCTCTTCTAACATCTGCGCATTTTTTCATCAGATTTCCATTTATCTTAAAATAAAAACTTTTCTCAACCTATCTCTTCTTTGAAAACGTCAGCTTTGTCCGCTCTTTCGGATTTGCATAAATCGGACGTTTGCGCAGTTTCCGGAAAGGCTGCCGCCAGATAAAATCCCGTTCATCCTCATAATTGTTCAAATCTGCTCCCACAAACGGCATGAGATACGGGATGCCAAAGCTTGTCAGATGCGACAGATGGGTGAGCACCGCAAGCAGCCCAAGCAGCATGCCAAAGTAGCCAAGCCACGCACAGATTCCAATAAAAAAGAATTTTAAAATGCGGAACGCCGTGGCAAATTCTTCATTCGGGATCGCAAAGGAACAGAGTGCGGTAAAGGAGATCACAATCACCACGATCGGACTGACCAGATTTGCCTCGACTGCCGCCTGTCCGATGATCAGACCACCCACGATCCCGATGGTATTTCCCATCGCACCGGGAAGCCGCACGCCCGCCTCCCGCAAAAGTTCAAACGACAATTCCATGATAAGCACTTCCACGACTGCCGGAAATGGGACACCCTGCCTCGCCTCAGCAAACGACAAAAGTAGTGTAGTTGGAAGTATCTGTGTATGAAAATTAGTCACTGCAAGATAAAATCCCGGCAGCGTCATTGCAAAAAAGGATGCGAGATACCGCAGGATCCGCCCGAACGTCGCAATCTCAAAACGGCTGTAATAATCGTCACTGGTACGGATAAATGAATTGTAGTCCGTCGGCAGTATCAGTCCGATCGGAGAATTATCGCACATCACGATCACTCTGCCCTCTAATACCGCCATGGCCGCCCGGTCAGGACGCTGTGTTGTCTGAAACTGTGGAAATGGCGAATACCATTTTTTCTCTGCCAGCTGTTCTAACATTCCGCTGTCTAATATCCCATCAATCGTGAAATCCTGCAGCCTCTTTTCAATTTCTTTTACAAGTCCCGGATTCGCAAGATCCTCCACATACACAAGATAGACGTTCGTGTTCGATCTAATCCCGGCTTTCAGTCCTCTCACTTTCACACGAGGCGAACGGATCCTTTTCCGGATCAGCGCCGCATTCTGCTTTACAGAATCGCAAAAACCTTCGTTGGAACCGCGGATTACTTTTTCCGAATCAACCTCTGTGATCCCCATATTCGGATAACCGTCATCCGGTATTTTTACTGCCCGGTCAAAACCATCCACAAAAAGGATCGCCTCCCCGGTGAGCAGACCGCTCACAGCCTCCTCAATAGTCGGAAAATATGTTGCATCCGAAATTCCAAGCGCATTTTCCTGCAGTGTACAAAGGATCTCATCTCTTGTCAGTCCATTTAAGTATTTTAAAGTCTCTCCGAGTGCGGACGTTCCCATGTCCACAGACACTTCAATAAAGGTCAGATAACAGGCGGTATCCTGATTCCTGCCAAGCTTCATCTGCTTCTTTTTAATGTCCGCACAGTCATGAAAATAAAATTCCATTTCCTCTATATTTTGCGTTAAATCCGTCGACACCGGACGCTTACTATTCTCCGACATTTGCAGTTTGTTTCCTTTCTATTTGTTTCTTCTATTAAAAAAACTGCCAGCAAAACTCCCAAATACAGTAAATAATTATGAAAGATGAACAAAAGCTTGAGAAGACACTGGGGAGCCACCGGTCCTTAGAAGGCAGGAACAACGCTATGTTGTGACTGGCTTCTTAGTACCGCTGTGAGCGACACGTAGCGAAAGCGTGTCTTCGAAAATTTTGTTCATTTTTCATAATATTCACAGTGAAGATTGGAGTTTTGCCGCTTAATTGTTTTAAAAAAATACGAAAGAGGATAAGCAAAATGCTTATCCTCTTTCTAGTCTGTACGGTTTTCCATTTTTTATGCAGTTTTCCTGTCCTCCGGGCAGTTACTTCTTATTCCTGCTCCTGGATCATAGCCTTAACTGCGACTGCCTGATTCTTCACATGCTGGTGCATCGTCTCTGTCACCTGCGTTTTGTTCTTACGGACTAACCCTTCCACAATATCTTTATGTTCTTTCATCAATGTCGGATAGTTATTCTCATCTTTCAGATATTCCACACGATAGCGGTACATCTGCTCCCGGAGGTTATTTAACATATTCACAAGCTTCGGGTTACCGGTTGACTGGTAAATAATATCGTGAAACTTTACATCCGCCTCTGCGATTTTTTTCACATTATCTGTCTTGGTGGATTCCTCAAACTCATGCATGGTCGCAACCAACTCTTCTAACTGTTCCTCTGAAATCTGCTCACATGCAATTTTTGCCGCAAGCTCGTCTAACGCTTCACGGATCTGAAGGACATCCTCCATATCTTTCTCCGTCATTTTGGCAACTTCCGCGCCTTTTCTTGGAATCGTAACGGCAAGCCCCTCCTGCTCAAGCATACGGATCGCCTCACGGATCGGTGTACGGCTGACACCAAGTTTTGCCGCAAGCTGCAGCTCCATCAGCCGCTCGCCCGGTTTTAATTCCCCTTTTAAAATAGCCTCTCTTAACGTGTTAAACACAACATCTCTCAGCGGAAGATACGCATCCATATTCAATGTTAAATCTTCTGTCATCTTTGATACCATGCCTTTCTACTTACGCGCGTTATTATAAATACTCGTTAAATATACCTGTTTTGCAAGACCGGAGGCTTTCATCGCCTCGTATGCCTCTACTGCCGTCGCTTCCTTGTCAAAAAGACCGAAAACCGTCGGACCACTGCCACTCATCATGGCATTCACAGCGCCATGCTCCATCATGTGATCTTTGATGTCTGCGATCACAGGATAAGCCGGGATTGTCACTGTCTCTAAGACATTTCCCATATCTGCTGCAATTTTATATAAATCTTTCTCTCTGATATCTGCCACAAGCCGGTCAATATCCGGGTGTACCATATCAGAGCCTAACTTCAGATTGTCATAGACGAACTTAGTAGAAACACTGATCTGCGGTTTTGCGATCAAAACAGGACATTTCACCATCGGCGGAAGCTTCGAAAGCTTCTCTCCTATGCCCTCTGCCAAAGCCGTTCCACGCATAATGCAGTACGGAACGTCTGCACCGATCTTCACACCGCGCTCCATCAGTTCTTCCCTTGTCAGTCCCAGATCAAAAATCTGGTTCATACCATATAACACTGCCGCTGCGTCCGTGCTTCCCCCTGCCATCCCGGCAGCTACCGGAATGTACTTGTGCAGCCATACATGCACGCCATCTTTTATCGCAAACTCATCCTGCAAAAGCTTTGCCGCTTTATAGACAAGATTGTTCTCATTCGTCGGCAAAAAAGAAAGATTCGTTTCCATCGTGATCTCACCGGAAGTATTCTTCGAGATCTCCAGCCTGTCAAACAAATGAATGGTCTGCATCACCATGCGGACCTCATGATAACCATCCTCTCTTTTTCGTACCACATCCAGCCCAAGATTGATCTTAGCCAGCGCCTTTACTGAAATATCCTTCATCGGTTAGTTTCTCCTTACCAAAATCGTCGCTAACACGCATTGATTGTACCTAAAATAAAACTTGTTTTTTTTGTGTTTTTTGTATACAATTAGTATCTTATCATTTTATGTCCAAAAGGTCAATCGGCACTAAACTTTTTTCTTTGCCAGTCCGATATAATTAACAGAACCATGGAAGGTTAATAACTATTCATTCAGGTGGCTGAACATTTTGTTTTCTGTAAAAACAAATGCATCCAGCTTCGCCAGACAAGGAGGATCATATGGCAATCAATTCCATTAACACTGTGACTGCTGCCGCAGCAGCATCTACACAGACAACAACAAAATCAGCAGAAAAGACATCCGAGACAACGAAAAAGGCAGCTTCTTCCAAGACAGCTTCCGGTGTCATTTACGAGAAGAGTTCTGACTCCAGGACAGACAAGGCTTCCAATAAAACAACAAGCAAGACCGACAACGCAGCGATCGTTGCAAAGTTAAAAGCTGACGCAGAGCAGCGCACTGCACAGCTCCGCAGCATCGTTGAGCAGATGATGACCAAGCAGGGTGTTGCGATCGGCACCGCAGATGATATGTGGAAATTCCTTGCAAAAGGTGATTTTACCGTATCAGCTGATGTGAAAGCACAGGCACAGGCAGATATCGCAGACGACGGTTACTGGGGTGTAGAGCAGACTTCTGACCGTATTCTTGATTTTGCAAAAGCTTTATCCGGTGATGATCCTGACAAGGCAGACGCTATGTTAGAAGCTTTCAAGAAAGGTTTCGAACAGGCAACCAAAGCATGGGGAGATAAACTTCCGGATATTTCCCAGAGAACCTACGACGCAGTTGTCGAGAAATTCAACAAATGGAAAAACGGAACAGAGGATGCTTCCACTGAGGCATAATTCATAAAAAAGACCTGCGTGTACCTATGTCATGCGAACATCATGACATTGTACACACAGGTCTTTTTCTTTTGCTTTTCAGCGGTTAAAAACTTACTATTATTCTCCTAAAAGCTTCTCAATGCTTGCGAGCTTGACACAGACAACAAAGATGTCGATCGCAGTCGTAAGATCTTCCAGGCTTGGATAGGATGGTGAGATACGGATGACAGAATCATGCGGATCTTTTCCATATGGGAAAGGCGCACCCGCCGGAGTCATCACAACCCCTGCTTTTTTTGCTTTTGCCACAACATTTTTTGCACATCCATCCAGTGTCTCATATGTGATGAAGTATCCACCCTTCGGGCTGTACCAGCTTCCGGCTCCGAGTCCTTTTAACTCTCTTTCAAATGTATCCAGGATCATTTCAAATTTTGGACGGAGAGAATCTGCGTGTTTGCGCATATGCTCTGTGATTCCGTGGATATCTTTGAAGAAACGGACATGGCGCAGCTGGTTTACCTTATCATGGCCGATGGTCTGGATCTTCAACTGTTTCTTGATATCCTCTAAGTTGTTGGCAGAAGTTGCGATCGCTGCCACACCGGAACCTGGGAATGTGATCTTGCTTGTAGAACAGAATTTGTAAACCATATCTGGGTTTCCTGCTCTCTTGCATTCTTTTAAGATCTCGATCAGATGATCCTGGTTAATATCATATAAATGATGCACGCAGTATGCGTTATCCCAGTAAATACGGAAATCTTTTGCTGCCGGTTTTAATCTTGCAAAACGGCGGACCGTCTCATCCGAATAAGTGATTCCCTGTGGATTGGAATATTTTGGCACACACCAGATACCTTTGATCGCCTCATCTTTGCTCACAAGGTCTTCCACCATATCCATATCCGGTCCGGTCGGAAGCATCGGTACGTTGATCATCTCAATGCCGAAATATTCTGTGATTGCAAAATGTCTGTCATATCCCGGTACCGGACATAAAAATTTTACTTTATCTAATTTACACCATGGAGTATTTCCCATTACACCGTGTGTCATGGAACGGGAGATGGTGTCATACATAATGTTAAGGCTTGAGTTACCATAAATGATGATATTGTCCGGATTACACTCGATCATATCACCGATAAGCTGTTTTGCTTCACTGATACCGTCCAGCACACCATAGTTTCTGCAGTCTGTACCATCATCACAGGTCAGATCAACACCGGAAGTCAGTACATCCATCATTCCCATCGAAAGGTCTAACTGTTCCTGGGATGGCTTACCTCTGGACATATCAAGTTTTAAGCCTCTCTGCTGGAATTTTTTGTATTCCGCTTCCAATCCTTCCTTCTCTTTCAATAACTCTTCTTTTGTCATTTCCTCGTAGGACTTCATCTCTAATTCCTCCTGCTTTTTTATGTATTTGAAGCGTTTACGCTTTCTAACAAAATCAGTTACGGCTGTTCTTCCCCGTAAGTTTCACCCTTGATCTTTTTGAAATATTCGCGGATATTCTTCTCGTAGCCATTCTCACCCGGAACGTAAAACTTCCGGTCTGTCAGTCCATCCGGCAAATATTGCTGATCCACATAATGATCCGGATAATCATGTGCATATTTATATCCAACACCATGTCCCAGTTTTCCGGATGACTTGTAATGTGCATCCTGTAAATGAACCGGAATCGGCGCTGTTTTCGTATTCTTTACTGCTTCCATCGCATCGAAGATCGCATTGACTGCCGAGTTGCTCTTTGGCGCACTTGCCACATACGTGACCGCCTGCGACAATATAATCTGTGCCTCCGGCATACCGATACGCTCAACTGCCTGTGCTGCCGATGTTGCGACAACGAGTGCCATCGGATCGGCATTGCTCACATCCTCCGCTGCGCAGATCATAATCCTTCTTGCGATGAACTTAATATCTTCCCCCGCATATAGCATTCTGGCAAGATAATAAACTGCTGCATCCGGGTCAGAGCCGCGCATACTTTTGATAAAAGCAGAGATCGTATCATAGTGATTGTCTCCGGTCTTATCATAACGCACCACACGCTTCTGGATACATTCACTGGCAACCTCAAGTGTGATATGAATCTTTCCATCTGCGCTCCGCTCCGTTGTCAAAATGCCAAGTTCAATTGCTGTGAGCGCTGCTCTTGCGTCTCCGTTTGCCACGTCAGCAAGAAAATCCAGTGCCTCCTCGTCAATGACTGCATCGTAAGCGCCCATTCCTTTTTCCTTATCATTCACCGCCCTGAGGATCAGCGTCTTAATATCTTCCGTAGACAGATTCTTCAGCTCAAAAATGATGGAACGGGACAAAAGCGCTCCATTCACCTCAAAATATGGATTCTCGGTTGTTGCACCAATTAAGATCACGGTTCCGTCTTCCACAAACGGAAGGAGATAGTCCTGCTGTCCCTTGTTGAACCGGTGGATCTCATCGATAAACAGGATCGTCTTTTTTCCGTACATGCCCTGATTGTTCTTCGCCTGCGCAATGACATCCTCCATGTCTTTTTTCCCGGCGGAAGTTGCATTGATCTGAAGGAACTCAGCACTTGTGGTATTGGCAATGACCTTTGCCAAAGTCGTTTTCCCGGTTCCCGGCGGTCCATATAAAATAATGGAACTTAACTTGTCAGCCTTGATTGCGCGGTAAAGCAGCTTATCTTTTCCGATAATATGCTGCTGCCCCACCATCTCATCCAACGTGGTTGGACGAAGTCTGGAAGCTAATGGCGACTCCTTTTCTCTGTTCTGTTCTCTCATATAATCAAATAAATCCATACGAAAAGCCTTTCTTTTTGTCCGTGTACTGCGCACACTTGACCATTTTGAATATTCTGATTTCAAAACTTGCAATATTTGAAATCATAAATTCAATTTTTAGTATTTCATTTCAAAAATATGACGGATTTTATTCGTGAAAATTCATCGCAATTACTACATTACATGAATTTGCCATGTTTGACAAGTGGATATTTCATTTTATCTTATTTTCCACGATTAAATTATGTTTTCTATAAGTTTTGCAATTACCTATATTGTCATTTTAACCTGTGTCATGTTTCTGAATTTAATAATATCATTATCTGTCCTTTGGATAGATAATGATATTATTGCATACATAGCCCTGCAAAAGCAACCGCTTTTATTCCGGGGATATCTAACGACAAAAAGGGACTTATTTTACAGCCCCTTTTTCTGTTATCATAGCATTTCACTCTACATTTGTAAATTAATCTATTTTTTTCATGATCGGGCTAAAATTTTGCGCCAGCGTTTTTTCAGGCATATACTTTTTATACACCTGACGCTCGAACCTTCTTATTCCAGTATCAGTTCCTCGACCGTCACAAACGAATATCCCTCTCCCTGCAATTCATCAATAATCAGAAGTGCTGCATTTACTGATGATTCCGAGGCATCATGCAGCAGAATGATATCATTTTCCTGCACTTTATCCATGACACGCTTTGCAATGACGCTGGAATTATCTGTCTTCCAGTCGAGCGGATCGACGTCCCACAGCACCTCGATCATTTTTGTCTCATAATCGAGATTGCATTTCCAGCAACCGTAAGGCGGTCTGATATATTGCGCATGTTCTCCGGTCAGTCCAAAAATAATCTGGTCCGTTTTGTCCACCTGCTCCATCGCCGCCTGATCCGTGAGATTGGAAAGATTCACATGTTCATAGGAATGAACGCCGATGAGATGTCCGTCTGCATGGATTTTCTTCACGATCTCTGGATATTTTTCACACTCCGCACCCAGAAGAAAAAAAGTTGCCTTCACATTCCGCTCTTTCAAACCTTCCAAAAGTGTCTCCGTATGATCCGGATTTGGTCCATCGTCTGCTGATGTCAAGTAAGGACCAAAAATTTTGAATAAATTATTATTTTAGAGCTGACAAATTTCAAACTTGCGTGGACTAACCTAACTTATCTTAAAAATCCTCATTCTTCTCCACTGACCATCTTAAATCTGCATCATATTTTTTTAACTTGATGAAATCATCTGTAAAAATTTGTGTATGTCTAAAATCTGAATTTCGAAATTTCATATGTTCCCAGCTATTTTTCTTTAAAATTGCCTGAGTAAAGCTTGTGTTTTCAAAATCTATACTTATAAGCTGACTATCCTCAATAGATGAATTACTTAAATTTGCGT
>OHPP01001254.1_pt1 | contig 10756 bp, 6 predicted proteins | sample 1577731 | NCBI WGS metagenome assembly OHPP01 (sample SAMEA3879536, study PRJEB24766) | human gut metagenome | biome: human-associated habitat; feature: feces | place: USA | collected 1985/1987
CTGATTAATCATAAATGAGGGGCAAAACACCTTTTGATCCTCATGTCATTATATACATTATCCTTAAAAAATACAATAATACCGCCTGCTTTTATAAAACACCTTTATAAAAACAAGCGGTATCAATTTTATCTATCGTATATACATCCTGGCCTCATAAGGTCTGAGCACTGACATATCAGAGGTATCCTTATAATTTGAAATCAGCACCTCCATGCCCTCACACTCCTTTGCAAGCGGCATTGGTATCTCCTTGTCAAAGAAATTGCACACAACAATCATGGTTTTTTCTTCATTCTTTCTGCTGTATGCAAAAATATTCTCATCATCCTCAAGTAAAAGTGTGAATTTACCATCAACAAATACCGGATAATCCTTTCTCAGCTGAACAAGCTTCTTGTAGCAGCTAAAGATTGAATCAGGGTCATCCACCTGTGATTTGGCATTTATTTTGTCGTAATTGTCATTTACCTTTATCCAAGGTGTTCCTGTGGTGAAGCCGGCATTTGCCGAGTCATCCCACTGCATAGGTGTCCTTGCATTGTCACGGCCCTTTGCGTAAATGGACTTCATGATTTCATCCTTTGAGTATCCTTTTTCAAGGCGCTCATGGTACATGTTTATGATTTCACAGTCCTTATAATCCTCGATATCATACTGTACATTTGTCATGCCCAGCTCCTCGCCCTGATAGATGTATGGTGTACCCTGCATGCCGTGCAGCAATATAGCCAGCATTTTTGCAGATTCCACTCTGTACTCACTGTCATTGCCCCATCTTGACACGATACGCGGCAGGTCATGATTGTCCCAAAACAGACTGTTCCAGCCACAGTTGTAGAGCTCATTCTGCCAGTGAGCCATTATCTTTTTGAGCTTTTTAAACGGAAGCGGTGCAAGGTCCCATTTCTCGCCGCCCTCCTTCTGGTCAAGCCCTATGTGCTCAAACTGGAACACCATAGAAAACTCGCTGCCATCCGGATTGCTGTAAAGCTTTGCGCGCTCTGTGTCTGCGCCCCATGCCTCACCTACAGTAATCAGGTCGCCCTTCTGGAAGGTCTCCCTGCTCAGTTCCTTAAAATATTCCTGAAGCCTTGGTCCGTTTATGGTGATTCTCTTGTCCGGCTCTTTTGCTATCTGGTCGATTACATCAAGTCTGAAGCCGCCGACTCCCTTGTCCATCCACCAGAGAATCATATCGTAGATTGCTCTTCTGACCTTTGGATTCTCCCAGTTTAAATCCGGCTGCTCCGGTAAAAACTGATGGAAATAATACTGTCCGATTTCCGGCACATATTCCCATGCGCTTCCACCGAAACAAGCCTTCATATCACTTGGCGGCACGCCTTCATCTCCGTCTCTCCAAATATAGTAGTCATGGTATGGATTGTCCTTGCTTTTTTTAGCCTCCTTGAACCACCTGTGCTCGTTTGAAGAATGATTTAAGACAAGATCCATCATAATCCTTATATTGTGCTTCTTTGCCTCGTTTATGAGCTCCTCCATATCATCGAGACTGCCAAACGTCGGATCAATATCCTTGTAATCCGAAATGTCATAACCGTTGTCCGCCTGCGGTGATTTGAATACCGGTGAAAGCCATATTGCATTGATTCCAAGCGTCTCAAGATAATCAAGTCTTTTGATGATACCCTGTAAATCACCAAAGCCGTCTCCGTTAGAATCCTGAAAGCTCTTTGGATAAATCTGGTAAACTACCGCCTTTTTCCACCATTTTTCATTATTGTTTTTGCTCATTATGCCCTCCTTGTCTCTTCATTATCTCTTTTAGCTGTCTCTTTTTGTTATCTCTTTTAGCTGCCTCTTTTTGTAAAAATTCAGCCTGGTTTCTTTAATGCTGTATCAAATTATGCTATTTTACAAGCACCACCAAAACCTCACAGCTTTCAAGCTTAAACTCAGATGCTCCCACTGAAACAGTGCTCTTTTCAGCATCATTTGTGTTGGACAAAAGCACCTTTTTCACACTGCCATCAAGCCTGATTTGCGCCTCTTTACTGCCAAAATTTGCCACAACCAGCACGCGCTTATTTTCATCCTCTCTGTAATAAGCCATGATGCCATCTGTATCCTCATATGCCGGAACACATCTGCCATAGGTGAACAGCTCCCTAAATTCTTCTGACTTTCTGAGTGCCACAAGCCTTCTGTAATAGTTCAAAACAGATGAAGGATCCTTTTCCTGCGCAGCAACATTGATAGCCTTATAGTTTTCATTAACCTTAAGCCATGGCTTTGCTGTGGTAAAACCGGCATTTGCCTCATCACTCCACTGCATAGGTGTCCTTGCATTATCCCTGCTCATCCTTCCACAGGCTGCAAGTGCCTGCTCCTTGGATAAGCCTGCTGCAAGTGCTGCCTTGTACTGATCCTTTGTGCTGATATCGTCATACTCATCTATACTGTTCCATTTTGCATTTTGCATACCGATTTCCTGTCCCTGGTATATAAACGGAATGCCTCGAAGCAGTACGCTGACAGTTCCTAACATCTTTATTCCGGCAGGATTTTGTGCATACTCCGGTAAAAATCTTGAGGCACCTCTCGGCTCATCATGATTTTCTATGATATTGGCCTTAAAGCCGTACTTTTCTGTCTCAAGCTGTGAACCAAGAATGGTCTTTCTCCATGTATCAAAATCTATTTTCGGTGCATCATACCAACCATGCTCTCCATCACTTAAGCACTGTGCACAAAAATCAAATATCGTTGAAAAATGCCCATTCTCACCGATAAACTCCGGCAGCTCCTCAGGCTTCATATTGAATACCTCGCCAACCGTAAATGCATCATACTTCTTAAATGTATTGTTCTTTAATTCCTCTAAGAGCTCTCCGACACCTTCTGCACTTTCAACCATCTTGTAGCAGGCAGCCAGTCCGTCCTCTGCATCCGGCTCAAAATCAGGGAAATCGAGATTTTTCTTTATATTGATTATCGCATCTATTCTAAATCCTGACAAGCCCTTATCAAGCCACCAGTTAATCATCTCATAAAGCTTTTGTCTTAGCTTTTCATTCTCCCAGTTTAAATCCGGCTGCTCCTTCGCAAACATGTGCAGATAATACTTGTCCGTGCCCGGCACCTTCTCCCAGCAGCTTCCGCCAAAATAAGAGCGGTAATTGCTCGGCGGATTGCCGTTTTTACCTTTTCTGAAATAAAAGTAATCAGCATACTCTCCATCCGGATCCTTAAGTGCCTTTTGAAACCATTCGTGCTTATCCGAGCAGTGATTTATTACCAGATCCATGATGATGTGCATATCACGCTTCTTTGCCTCGGCAAGGAGCTCATCAAACTCCTCCATAGTACCGAACTCTTCAGCTATCGCATAGTAATCAGATATGTCATAGCCCTGATCCACAAATGGCGATTTATATATCGGAGACAGCCATATGATGTCAATTCCAAGCGATTTTAAATAATCCAGCTTTGAAATGATACCTCTTAAATCTCCTATTCCGTCACCGTTTGTATCCAGAAAGCTCTTTGGATAAATCTGATATGCCACCTTGTCATGCCACCATTTTCTCTCCATAATGTGTACCTCTTATCTAATCATAAATTTTGCACCTATTTACATCTTGAGCACTTTGTCTTGATGTATTATACTGCTATTATAGAAAGTGATTAGTATAAATTCTTGCAATATTTTTTCATTTTATAACACAATACTGCTCTTATAATTTAAAGGGTATAGTTTTAAAAGCTATGGAGAAACAACAATATGAAAAACAATAATCCGCCTGCCCTCGGGCAGAAAGAAAACGCAAAGCACGGAGAAGTATTTTTCCCCGTTCAGAAATATATAACAAGACTTGCAGCAGATTACCCTGTCATCACTACACACTGGCACGATGAGGCAGAGCTCACACTGATTACAAAGGGCTCATGCACCTATCAGATTGATTTGCTCGAATATGAAGCAAAGGAAGGCGATATCATCTTTATCCCGCCACTGCTGCTGCATTCCATTTCAATAAGGGACTGCGACGAATTTTACTCGGAAACGTATGTATTCCATATCAATTTTTTAGGTGGAAACAATACCGATATATGCTCTTCAAGATATCTGACTCCGCTAATCAACCATGAGTTTGCCATGCCTTACCTGATTGCACCGAAGCATCCGGCATATTCATCCCTTTGCAAATGCTTCATGCGCATAACAAATCTATACTCCCGTCAGGAATTCGGCTATGAGCTGGCTCTAAAGGCATTTCTGCTTCAGGCAATATTTCTATTGCTGCAATACAGTGAAAAAAATGCTGATTTCGGTGTCAACACATCCTCCGATAAGCTCAAAAATGTGCTCGATTACATCGAGGTACACTATGCCGAAAGCATCCAGGTTGCAGAGCTTGCCGGACTTTGCTATTTCAGTGAATACCACTTCATGCGTTTCTTCAAAAAACACATGAACATGACCTGCGTGCAGTATATCAACAATGTGCGTCTTGAAAAATCCGTGGAACAGTTCGAGCGCGGCAACACCTCAATTTTAGATGTCTCACTGTCTGTCGGATTTCACAATCTGAGCTATTTTCACAGGGCATTTAAAAAGAGGTATCATATGACACCTCTTTCCTTTATCAAAAGCCTTGAATAACTATTTATTTGCACGCAATCACTCTGAGTATATACTCATATGACCTCTTTGCAGAGGATATTGAAAGCCTCTCCTCTGTCGTATGGATATCATACATGTCCGGTCCCATTGATATGCAGTCGAGTCCTTCAATCTTGCCGCTTAAAAGTCCGCACTCGACACCGGCATGAATAGCCTCAACTGTAGGCTTTTTGCCATACATCTCCTCAAAAATCCGTACCATATCCTCGCGGAGCTTTGAATCCTTCTTGTACTCCCATGCAGGATAATCGCCCTCAAATGTAACCTCTGCCGCAAAAGCGCCTGCTATGCAGACAAGCTGGTTCTTAAGGCTTTTTTTAGCCACACCGACTGAGCTTCTGACTGCGTATCTTAAAGTGACAGCAGCATCGTCTGATTTTAAAACTCCCAGATTAAGCGAGGTCTCAACAAGCTTATCTATTTCACGGCTCATTCTGATGATGCCGTTTGGCAGTGCCTCGATAAGTGCGATAACCCTTGCGCTGTCCTTTGCACTTATAGCTGACTCACTGCAGTCAGTCTCCTCTGACACAGTAAGCTTAATGTCAGGATCAGATGTCTTAAACTCCTCCGCAATCTCAGCTGCTGCCTGTTCTATCGAAGCCTTCACTGCCGCAGCCTCATCAGGTGCTACAATAATCTGTGCAGTACACTCTCTTGGAATGGCATTATCCTTTCTGCCGCCATCTATAGAAGCTATAGCTACAGGTGCCGATGCGTCGCGAAGTAGTCTGGACATAAGAGTATTGGCATTGCCCCTTCCCTTATCAATCTCTGAGCCTGAGTGTCCGCCGGTGAGACCTGATAAGCTCACAGTGAGCTTTGTTCCGCTCACTGTCTCTCTCTCTACAGGCAGCTTCACATCGGCTCTGCATCCACCGGCGCAGCTTGCGAGCATCACGCCCTCCTCCTCGCTGTCCATATTAAGAAGCTTCTTTCCCTTAAGCATAGACACATCGATGCCTGTAGCACCCTCCATGCCGACCTCCTCGCATACAGTGCATACAAACTCAAGGCGTGGATGTGACAGGCTGTCATCGTCCAAAATAGCAAGCGCATATGCCACCGCGATACCGTCATCTCCACCGAGTGTAGTGCCCTTTGCCGAGATAAAATCACCATCTATCAAAAGGTCCAGGCCTTCCTCGTCCATATCCTTATCACAGTCAGGTGTCTTCTCGCAAACCATATCCATGTGCCCCTGCAGTATGATTGGCTCCACATCCTCATATCCTTCTGATGCTTCCTTTATGATTATCACATTGTGAAGCTCATCCTGGTAATGCTCAAGGCCTCTTGCCTTTGCAAACTCCACCAGATAATTACTGATTTTCTCTTCCTTGTATGATGGATGAGGAATACTGCATATATCCTCGAAAAACGAAAAAACGTTCTTTGGCTCTAAATCTGTTAATACTCTCATTTTACTCTCCTTAAAAAAAAGTCTGCCGACGAATCCGCCGACAGACATATTATAACACAATCCGGTATTTAATTGTATATGTATTATAAGTGTTGTAAAATACATTTCTTTACACTAAAGGCTTAATCTCGTCATCCAGCGTACTCCTAAGCTCTGCGAAAAACTTAGCATAATACTTGAATTTAGGTAAAGCACGTTCCACTGTATTTTTGTACTCAGGATAATCAATAGATGCCTTTATGGCGCTCTCATTAGGGATAACCCCATTGCGGTAATGTGTTGCCGCATACATTACATCATCCTTGTCAGCATGCCATAACAGGCAGAAATTACTCACAACCTGTTCTATACATTCATGTTTCATATTTTCAACAATGTTTAGAATTGATTTGCCCTTAAATCTGCTCTCATCAAGCTCTATCTCATCAATCAGATGTGACATGATATCTGCAACCTTTGGATTATCCTTACGCAGATCCTCTACATACTGCTTTGCCTCATCTATCTTCTTTTGCTTTTCCTCAGGAGTGATATCACCATCCTCCTCAGGATTGACGATATTCTGAATGAGATTGATGATATATTCATAATCAATCCTCGTATTACTGTATGCCATAAGCTCATAATCTGAGTCTATTTCCGGTTCTACTGGCGGATTAACCGGGTCCGGTCCCGGGTCTGGCCCAATCTCACTTTTTATGTTCAGGTAATGACCTGCATAGTCTATATATTCCTGTTCAGTAATTCCATAATCATCAAGCATACTTTCATCATATCTGCTGAAGGATTTAAGCTGCGCAAAAAGTCTGTCAAAGCTCTGAAACATCTTCATGAAATGAAGCTTCTCCTCATCTGACATTGACGGAATGTCGTCCGGTGTCTGAGCTGCAATTCTAAGTGCCGCAAGCGCCTTTTTAAAAGCAGACTCCACATCATCCCACTCTGCAATAAGCGGTGTATCCTCTGTACTTCCTGCAGAGTAAAGCTTGACAGCATCATCCACACATTTCTTGAAAAGTACCGGTGCCTGAAAAGTCACAATCTGTCCATACGGCTTTGATTTTTTGTCAAAAATACGATTAGTTCTGGAAAAGGCCTGTATTAAATCGTGAGGTCCCATCGGCTGCCTGTCAATAAAAATTGTCGACATGCATGGCGCATCAAAGCCTGTGAGCAGACGATCCACAACAATAACCAGATCAAGCTGTTCGTTTCTGCTCTTATACTTAGGATCTTTTCTAGAAAGTCGTTTATTTAGATTACTATTGTATGAAGTAATCTGTGAAATATCAAACTTTGTATCAAACATAGCGTTGTAGTCATCAAGAGACTGCTTCATCTTCTCCTGATTGACCTGCGAACCGTCCTCATTTTCAGTCACAGAGTATGTAATGGCAAACTTAGGGAAGTCCGGTAAAACCTGCTTTATGCGTTCATCTATCTTTAATGGCGTTTCTCCATTTTTCACCCTTGTGAGCAACTCATAATATTTTTGTGCAATCGAAATAGAACTTGTGGTCAAAAGTCCTTCAAATGTCTTGCCCTTTCCATTTTGAAACCCCAGCTTATGATATGACTTATTTAAAATAACCTCAAGCACCTTGAGCATATGCGTCTCATTTTCATATCGGCTGCTGTCAGTCTCATCCGTCACATCCTTTGGACCATCGTGCTCCACTTGAAATCCCAAAACAGCATTATCATGAATAGCATTCTGGATAGTATATTTGTGCAGACATGCTCCGTATAATTCCTCTGTTGTACGTGGCAAATCCCCCATCAACGGATAAGGATTCTCCGGAAAACGTGGTGTTCCTGTAAAGCCAAACCAGAGTGACTTTCCAAAAAAGCGTTCGATTATTCTCTTGGTAGCCGGAGATACAGCTCTGTGACACTCATCCACCACAAAAGCTATTTTTAATCCTCTTAACCTGTTATACTCAGGTGTGCCCTCCTTCAGACGCTTTGAAATGAGAATCTGCATCTTTTGAATTGTAGTAACAATCATCTGTCTGTCAGACGATTTAAGTTTATTTTTCAAATCAGTCACATTATCAGTATTATCCACATCAATTGAATCATTCTGAGAATATGAACTAAATGACGTATTTGTCTGCTCATCAAGATCTTTCCTATCTATAAGGAAAATAGCCTTATCCAACGCCGGAATATCCATAAGGAGATTTCTTGTTGCCTTATATGATGTAAGCGTCTTTCCCGAGCCTGTAGTATGCCATACAAATCCCGACCTTCCTGTTCGTGATGCTTCACGAATTGCCTCAATAGCATGTATCTGATATGGCCTAAGCAGAATAAGCCGCTTAGCTTCATTATCTAAAACCGTATATCTTGCAATCATCTCATGTGCCTGTGGAATCTTAAGGACATTTTTTGCAAAATCAATATAATCAGAAACCGGCTGATTGTTCCTGTCAACCCATCCGCTGATAAATTCTTTCTTTAGCTCCGTATCACTTGCTGCAGAAAAATACTTCGTGTCAACACCGTTGCTTATAACAAACATCTGAACAGCCGAAAAAATCCCCCTGAACTGCCCTTCACCAATGTATTTCTTTATCTGATTGAATGCTTCCATATATGAATGCTGTCTGTTTTTCAGCTCAATATGTATCATTGGAAGACCGTTTATCATCAAGGTCACATCAAATCTACGGTCTCTTGATGCGGCATCCTCATCATCCTTCAATGCACTGTACTGATTTATAACCTCATACACACTGCTGCCACCTGCAATATGCTCATGATTCATCACAACCAGATGAAGCTTCTTAGTATCACGCTGTACATGCACCATGACCTTGCCGTTTTCGCCTACCAGCCACTCTCCAGCCTTATAAAATGTTGAAAACTGCAACTGATTCTTTACCTGCTCAAACTCTGAATCAGAAAGTGGCTCACCATCCAGCCTGTCCTTATTGTTCTGCTCTAAAATATATTTAAAATTGTTCCATAAATCCGCTTCTGTCTTTAAATCTGATCTGTACGTCCACTGCGAATCCCCATATATCAACTGCTCAATCAATTTCTGCTCTATTAACGATTCCAACTCCGGCATGATAATTTCTCCTTCTTCAAAACCTAAACACTAACTATATTTATTATAGCAAATATAGGCATAAAATACCACAAAATTACTTATATCAAAATCAGCGTAAGCATATTGTTTAAAAAGCTACATTACAGTCCTGACAAAGTCCTCATTACCAGATCCACATCCTTATTTTCCAGTTCCTGAATGATATGCAGATATGTTTTCTGCGTTGTTGTCATACTCGCATGCCCCAATCTGCGCGCCACACTGGCTATAGAAACACCGGCAAACAAAAGCAACGACGCATGCGTATGTCTAAGTCCGTGAATGGAAATCTCCGATATCCCACAGGCCTTACAGTGTCTGGTGAGAGCATCATTGACGGTTGAATTATAAATCTTTTCCTCTCCTACAAATATAGGCTCGTCCTCCGGCAACCCTTTTACCAGCTCAGAAAACTTTACTACTATCTGCCAGTCAATCTGAATCTTTCTTACCGATGACCTGTTCTTAGTCGGCAAAAACCCTCCTTCTCCTTTGTAATCCCAAGTTTTACTTATCGACAAAGCCTGTCTGGCAAAATCAAAGTCAGATGGTGTAATCGCAAGAGCCTCTGAAAAGCGCATTCCTGTTTTTGCAACTAAAAGTATAAACCAATCCCAGTTTGGTTCTTCTGAAAGATCTAAGCTGGCAATTAACGTATGTAATTCAAACTGGTTTAAATATTTTATCTTTTTGGCTCTCGGTGTTTTCCCTTTAATAATTGCCTTTCTGGTAGGGTCTCTTTCAATCATACCTTCATCTAATGCATCTAAAATTGCTCCTTTGAGCTGATGATGAAAATCTAATGTAGTCTGTCTCTCATGCTCTTTCGCATAATCATTTAAAATCTGCTGATATGCTGTTCTTGTCAACTCAGAAACTTTTAATTCTGGTGCCAGTTTCTGTATCCACTTCTGAGTCATTAAATACTTCGCCATTGTAGCTTCTCTTATCGCACCTTTCTTATACACATCAACCCACTGGGCGTAGTATTCATAAAAGAGAGGTGAATTATTTGTGTTATTAAGCATAAGTTCCCTCCATCCCTTGAAATTACTTACGCTGATACAAACATTTAACAATGAACCTTTTTATATACTTGCTATTAACGGCTTAATTTCTTTCTCCAGTGTCTCCTTCAGTTCCGCTATCATCCGGGAATAATATTTGAACTTAGGTAAAGCTTTCTCCTGCTCTGCCTTATAACTAGTATAATCAACATTCTTTTTAATTACACTTTCATTAGGAATTTCACCGTTCCTGTAATGCATTGCCGCATACATTACATCACCTTTCATTGCATACCAGCTTTCACAAAATTCAGAAACAACTTTTTCTATGCAATCCTGCTTCATATTTTCTACAATATTAAGAATAGACTGTCCCTTATATTTTGTTTCATCTTTTTCGATTTCTTCTATCAAATCAGACATAATATCTGCTACTTTTGCATTATCTTTTCTCATCTCTTCGATGTATTGTTTCACTTCTTCAATCTGTTTCTGGCGTTCTTCTGAAGAAATCTCTTCTTCATCTTCGTTCGGTGTAACAATATTCTGAATCAGATTAATAATATACTCATAATCAA
>OHPP01001255.1_pt1 | contig 10750 bp, 9 predicted proteins | sample 1577731 | NCBI WGS metagenome assembly OHPP01 (sample SAMEA3879536, study PRJEB24766) | human gut metagenome | biome: human-associated habitat; feature: feces | place: USA | collected 1985/1987
GCCCGATTTATAGAGATGTTTGGTGATCCGATAAGAAATCCCTATGGTTGGTATAATGATTGTTTAAATAATGTTTGTACAAAAATTAATGACGGTACTCATTGTTCACCAGAAAGTTTTGATAAAGGTGATTACATGTATATTACTGCAAAAAATATTAAACAGAATGGTTTGGATTTATCTAATGTTACGTACGTTTCTGAGAAAGTACATAAACCTATTTATCAAAGATGTAATCCTGAATTTGGTGACATTTTATATATTAAAGATGGGGCAACAACTGGAATAGCTACGATCAATACAATGAAAAATGAATTTACGTTGTTATCAAGTGTTGCATTGCTTAAATATGATCGATCATTAATCAATGGTTACTATTTGATTCATTTGTTAAATAGTAAAGAAATGTATTCGAAAATTAGAAAAAATATGGGCGGTGCTGCTATTACTAGATTGACTATTGCTAAAATTAAAGAAATTAAGGTGATTGTACCACCCATTGATTTACAAAATCAATTTGCTGACTTTGTTCAACAAGTCGATAAATCAAGGTTTGATATTAAGAAGAGTATTATAGAACTAGAAAGAGAGGTAGTATATGACTAACTTCGATTATTTAAAGAAAGAAAAAGATTTTGATAGCTTTGTAGATATAGCTATTGTTGCAGAGAAGACGTATAAGATTGATGTTAGTACGTGTATTATCAACTGTAGACGTGCACTAGAGGCAGGTATTAAATGGATGTATTCAGTAGATGCAGATTTAGATATTCCTTACCAGGATAATCTGCATACATTAATGAATACACGAGCTTTTAAATCAATCATGGATGATGATATTTGGAAACGAATAGAGTTTATCCGTCGATATGGGAACGAAGCGGTTCATACTTCAACGACAAAAACGGCTAGTATTGCCAAAATATGTTTACGTAACTTGTTCTATTTTACTGATTTTATAGCGTATTGTTATGGTGATAATTATGAAGAAAGAGAATTTGACGAATCATTATTAGAACAAGAGGAAGTGGCTCCTGTTAAAGTGGTTCCTGATGTTGATTTAGAGGCTTTGATTGCTGAAAATAAATCTTTGAAAGAGGAATTGAGTTCTCGTCGTGTTCAACAACAAGAGACTTATGTTTCAAAGCCATTAGATTTATCTGAATTTAAAACACGTAAATTATATATTGATGCCATGTTGATGGATGCTGGATGGGTTGAAGGCAAAGACTGGATTAATGAAGTTGAACTTGATGGTATGCCAAATAAGTCTGAAGTTGGGTATGCAGATTATGTTTTATATGATGATATGAACATTCCGTTAGCAGTGATTGAAGCCAAGAGAAGCTGTAAAGATCCTGCGGTTGGAAGACAACAGGCGAAATTGTATGCGGATTTATTAGAGAAGAAATATAAAAGAAGACCTGTGATTTTCATTACGAATGGCTTTGAAACACGCATAATAGATAATGATTATCCTGAAAGAAGAGTATCGAGTATTTATTCAAAACGTGATTTAGAAAAGTATTTTAATTTGAGAAAAACAAAATCTCATTTGAACTATATTGCGATTAATAAGAATATAGCTGGTCGTTATTATCAGGAAGCTGCAGTTCGTGCTGTATGTGAAGCTTTTGATAAAGGGAATAGAAGAAAAGCTTTATTAGTCATGGCTACTGGATCAGGTAAAACTAGAACGGTTATTAGTTTAGTTGATGTGCTATTAAATAATGGTTGGATTAAGAATATTTTATTCTTGGCAGATCGTAACTCATTAGTTACACAGGCTAAGCGTAGTTTTGTGAATTTATTGCCGGATCTTTCGGCTACAAATTTAGTGGAAGATAAAGAAAATTATAATGCTCATGCTGTATTTTCGACTTACCAAACAATGATTGGTTGTATTGACACAATTAAAGATGAAGGCAAGAAATTATTTACTTGCGGACATTTCGATTTAATTATTTGTGATGAAGCGCATAGATCTATTTATAACAAGTATAGAGATATATTTTCATATTTTGATGCACCTTTAGTTGGTTTAACTGCAACGCCTAAGGATGAGATTGATAAGAATACATATGAGGTTTTTGAATTAGAAAGTGGAATTCCAACATATGGTTATGAATTGGCTCAAGCTGTAAAAGATGAATTTTTAGTTGATTATAAATCTATAGAATGTTCTACAGAATTTATGAAGAATGGAATTCATTGGGATGAATTGGATAATGATGAAAAAGAAGAGTATGAAGAAACATTTGTCGATGAAGAAGGGAATGTTCCAGAAGTAATTAGTGCTTCAGCTATAAACCAATATGTTTTTAATAAAGATACAGTGCGTAAGGTATTAGCAACTTTATTTAAGTATGGTATTCGTATTGATTATGGACAAAAAATTGGTAAAACAATTATTTTTGCGAAGAATCATAAGCATGCAGAATTTATTTTAGAAATTTTTAATAAGGATTATCCTGAATTAAAAGGATATGCAGAAGTCATTGATAATAAAATTAACTATTCTCAGACTTTAATTGACCAGTTTTCTGATCCAAGAAAATTACCTCAAATTGCAATTTCAGTTGATATGTTAGACACAGGTATTGACGTGCCTGAATGCGTGAATTTGATTTTCTTTAAAAAAGTAATGAGTAAGGCTAAATTTTGGCAAATGATTGGTCGTGGAACAAGACTATGTCCTGGACTTTTAGATGGAAAAGATAAAGATAAGTTCTTGATTTTTGATTTCTGTGGTAATTTTGAATTTTTCAGAATGAAGACTGGAAGTGCAACACCAAACATGCTTGCAGTACAGGGAGCTGTTTTTGCATTGAAGTTTGAGATTGCTTATAAATTACAAGCTTTGAATTATCAAACGAATGAATTAAAAAAATGGCGTAAAGAACTTGTCGATTATATGGTTAGTAAAGTAAAAGAATTGGATCGTAATCGTTTTGATGTTAGACAACATTTAAAGTATGTGGATCTCTATTCGAATCCAGATCATTATCAAATGCTTACATATGAAGATTGTTTGATGGTGCGTCAAGAATTAGCACAACTAATCTTACCGGATGAAGATGAGGTAAGTGCTGTGCGATTTGATGCTTTAATGTATGGCATTGAATTAGCTCATTTGGCTGAGAAACAGAGTAAACGTAGAATTAAAGATTTATTAAAAAAGGTAACAGGTTTATCTAAAGTATCGAATATTCCTGCAATAGAAAAGGAAAGCGAAATTATTCATGCTATCTTAAATACGAATTATTTGGAATATAGCGGTATAGATGAATATGAAAATATCCGTTTAAGACTAAGAGATTTAATCAAATATATTCCAAGACAAGGATTATCTTATGAAACTAATTTTGAAGATGATATTTTAGATGTTCAATTTAATGATTCAGAATTAGAGAATGATGATTTAAAGAATTATAAATCTAAAATTGAGTATTATATTCGCCAACATCAAAAAGATGATCCTGTGATTTTGAAAATCAAAGAAAACAAACCATTAAGTAGTACAGATTTAGTTTCTTTAGAAAATATTTTATGGAAAGAATTAGGTTCTAAGAAAGACTATTATTCAGAAGTAGGAGAAAAGCCTATCTGCGAATTTGTTCGAGAAATTGTTGGCTTGGATATGAATGCTGCCAAAGATGCTTTCTCTAAATACTTAGATGAAAGAAATCTTAATACTGAACAGATCTATTTTGTAAACCAAATTGTAGAATACATTGTAAGAAATGGTTTAATGAAAGACATGAGTGTTTTACAACAATCTCCATTTACGGATAAAGGTTCAGTTGCAGATTTGTTTGGAAATGACATTCAAACTTGGATGGAGATTAAGAGTGTTATTGATAATATTAATAACAATGCGAATTATAATTAGTGTTAATTACATGGCTTTATAGGAGGAGTAGCAATAAAAGGACAAGTAATTCCTTTTAGTTTAGAAGACCAAAATGTTCTATTAATTAACGAAAAAATAACTTCCGAGCATGATGTTGTTGATTGCTTAAAAGATCTTTTCTTAAAAAACGTTTCACTATCATTGAATATTACAAGGACAGCTGAAAAATATACCAGACAGTATTTTGAATACATATCGACAATTGATTATAATCTGGATGAAGAGAATGATGTGACTAAAAAAACGTCACAGTTGGATTATAATTTTAACAAGGTGAAAGACTTTATGTGTAAACCACAGCGTATTAAGGATAAAGTGATTGGCGGATATGCCAAAACATGTCCTCTTTGTGAAGTAAAAGTGCATACTGAACTAACAGGGATGAGACTTTACAAATACAAAGATAGCGATGAAATTTTTGAGTTTATTTGTTATCCAACTTGTTATGAAAATCTTCGTTATTCAACAGATTTGCAGATTGATAAATAAGAATTAAAAAAGAATTTTTTAAGTTTTAAAGTAATTGTCTGTGGTGAAGAATGGAAGGTTGAACATGTCAAAATTCGTTTAGAACACAAGGCAATATTGAATTATTTGAATAGAAAAAATAATGAGGAGAAATTGGATATGAAACCAAAAGAGTTTGTTGAATCAACATGGCTAGACTATAGTGATGTGACAAGTGACTGTGTTTTGATGGATTTAAATGCTTATATAAAATTTCAGTTCTTGAATCATATAACTAAGGAAGCTATGGCTGAGAAGTTATATGATCATTTCATGATGGTTGAACTTATGAATAAGTGTGATTTTAATAAGCTTCTTAAGAATTATTTTAAATGTTTGAATGAGATTTTAGAATCACAGATTGAAACATCGAAACAGAAGACGCGTGCACAGAAGTATTATGAAAGGGCGATATCTATTAGTAAATCTAAAGAAGTAAATTTTCAGAATTTGATGGATTATACGCGTATTATGATGTGTTTATATATGGCGGTTACTAAAAATCAATCGAAGTTGATTTCTGATTTTGATTTGTCTAAGGGATGTTTGGATATGGATACCATTCTTACTTTTATTCATAGAGAAACAGTTCCAGCACTTGGAATTAATAAGCGTAAGCCTCGTTTTGATTTCCATAATCCATATAGTATGGATTCTTGTATCTTATTGATTTTGACATTGCTTTTATACAAATTAAAGGATGGAGAATAGGTATGGATGAAATTGAAGTAATACGAACAATAGAGGAATTGCGTAAATTCTTGAATGACAAGAATTTTATGGAGATCGTAGTTCGTCAAAAGAATAAGCGGTTTAAGAAGTTCTATAAAGTGGCTTTAGATAATATTTTTAAAGAGGCTGAACAGCAGGTGGCTGCAAAAGAAGTTTTAAAGGCGGTTCAAAAGAATTCTAAGTTATTAAATCAGAATATGAAGATGATGAAGAATTTGGCTAAGGTTCAGAATATAGGATTGATTTTGGATGGTGTGAATTTGGTTTCGAATTGGGCTACTTTTGCGATTCTATATGAGAAGTTAAATTCCATGGAAGAAGAGATTGTTGGTGCGATTGAAAAGGTTCAAAAGACTTTAAATAAAGGGACTGAACTTCATATTAAAGCTGAATACAATAAGGTGATTAGTGATTATCAGGATATGTTGGATTGTCGTAAGAAACAAAAGCCTTATAGTGAAGAGCAAATGCGTAAGTTAGTGGATTCATTATATGTTGTATTGGATATGATGATTGATTCTTTAAAATCGGATTTGATTGATAATAAGGACAATATGATTCTTACTGTATTTATGATGCTTTCGATGTATACTGCTTCATTGCGCTTCTTTGATGAACAATATTATTTTAATTATAAAGACATTTTGAGTGGTGATGAAGTATGGCATACGTCTCACAATAAATGGATGAGTTTATATGATACTCTAACTCAATCTTGGTTTGTTGAATTGTTACAAGATCATGGTATTTTTGATTTAGGTTTAAATACGGTTGAAATGGATACGTATTATAAAGAGTTTTTAGAGCAGGTCCAAGATCAAAAACAAGAAGTGATTGATAATCAAGAAATTATTTTAACACTTCAAGATACATCCTTATTGAATGTATTCCATGAAAAGACGAATGAAGAAATTCACAATGAATTGGAAAAAGAAATTTCTGAGATGTTTAATGGTATTGAGGGTGAAGATGCATCGAAATTATATGATTCGTTGCATAATCAAATTCAATATGCATAAAGAAGGTTGTAATTTATGGATATAGATGTAAAACAGGCATTGGCTAAATTATTATTAGCATGTTCAAAAGAGCAGGAATTGATTAATAAAGATGGTGGCCATTTAAATGTAAAGCAGGTTATTTTAAATAATATTGCTGGGTTTATTGAAATCATATCTTTGGATCATGCAGATCTTCGTATGGATTACTTTAATAAAGCGTTTCTTGGTTCACAAGATAATTTGAATGACGTTATTTCTATTCATTCTTGGTTTTCTGATTTTGAAACATTAAATGTAATGCCTATTGTAAAAGCTTTGTATGCCCAATTTGCGTATGAACTGGGTCGTTATTATTTGTTTAATAAGAATGATAAGAAGGATATTGTAAAAGATCATTTTATTCAATACATTAAACTATTGGATATTAAACAAGAAGGGAAACCTTTAGCTGTTGATAAAGTCAAAGAAGAAGTGGTTCAGGATGAAATTGAGGTGGAGTCTGAAGAATCTTTAGAAGATCTTCAAATACAATTGGATTCCATGATTGGATTGGATGGAGTAAAGCAACAGGTACATTCAATCATTAATGAGTTGAAAATAGATGCACTTCGTAAGAGCAAAGGATTGAAAGTTTCTAATACTTCTAAACACCTAGTATTTAAGGGAAACCCTGGTACTGGAAAGACAACGATAGCGCGATTATTATCTAAAATCTATAAGGTACTTGGAATCTTAGAAAAGGGTCAATTGGTTGAAGTGGATCGTAGTGAGATTGTTGCGGGATATGTTGGGCAAACAGCATTAAAAACGAAGGAAAAGATTGATGAAGCTATGGGCGGCATTCTCTTTATTGATGAAGCGTATACTTTGGCTAAGGGTGAGAATGATTTTGGTCAGGAAGCTATTGATACTTTATTAAAAGCGATGGAAGATCATCGTGATGAATTTATTGTGATTGTTGCTGGTTATGATGGGCCAATGGAATCTTTCTTACAATCAAATCCAGGCTTAAAATCTAGATTTAATGAATATATTCATTTTGATGATTATTCTAAAGAAGAATTATTTATGATTTTTGGATTGTTGTGTGAACAAAATGATTTTAGGATGGATATTGAAGCACAAGATACATTAAAGTCATATTTAAATGATTTATGTAATCATAAGCCAGATAATTTTGCGAATGGTCGAGAAATGCGTAACTTGTTTGATAAGAGTAAAAAGGCCCATTCGAATCGTTTGGCTAGTTTAAATAAAATATCCGATAAGGATTTAATTACATTTAAAAAAGATGATGTATTAAAAGCAATCGAAGAAATGAAATCTGTATAAAAAAAACTAACCCCACAAGCATTGGCATCTCGATTAACATCTTACTGGCACAGCCAGTCCAGCTTTATCCATCACAAGTAAGTTTCTGTATTTGTGATACTATATATTTTTAAAAAAATCTATAAATAGAAAAGAGATGATACTATGTTAGGAGCTATTATTGGTGATATTGTAGGTTCAGTTTATGAATTTTCGAATATCAAGACGAAAGATTTTGAATTGTTTAAACCAGATTGTCGATTTACGGATGATACAGTTATGACGTGTGCTGTGGCAGATGCGATTATGAATGGTGGAAGTGAAAAAGACTTTATTTTATCTATGAAAAAGTATGGTCGTATGTACCCTCATGCTGGATATGGTGGTCGTTTTCGTGTATGGTTAAGAAGTATGGATACTGAGCCATATAAAAGTTTTGGCAATGGTTCGGCCATGCGTGTATCTCCTTGTGCTTGGGTAATGGATTGTGGTTTTTGTGCAAGAACAGGTATGTGGCCTAATCGTGACTTAGCAAGATTATCGGCTAGTGTAACACATAATCATCCAGAAGGTATTAAGGGTGCATTGGCGGTATGTGATGCGATCTTTATGGCAAGATTTTATTTTGGTGGATGGAATATTGAATATTCAAATCCAATTGATTCGGATCCGGATGAGTGTAAAAGAAGAATCAAAGCGCATATTGAAAATGAGTATGGTTATGATTTATCAATGTCTTTAGATGAAATTCGTAAGAATTATGAGTTTGATGAAACTTGTCAAGGCAGTGTTCCACAGGCCATTGTTGCATTTTTAGAAAGTACGGATTTTGAGGATGCGATTCGAAATGCGATTTCGATTGGTGGAGATAGTGATACGATCGCAGCTATTACGGGAAGTATTGCAGAAGCTGCTTATGGTATTTCGGAAGATATGAAAGAACTGGCTTTGTCTTATTTAGATGAGCCATTAAAAGATGTATTAAGAAGATGGAAGAAATATATGAGGGGTGATAAATCATGAATGAAGTGGTTGATTTATTGAATGAAATTTTAGATGAATTGAGAACAATGAATGAGAAATTGGATGATATTCGTGGGAATGAATATCGCGATGGTTCTTTAGAAGATATATTTGATAAATTAGATGAAATTAATGATAACATTGGTTGAAATTAATGATATAGGTAATAATTATCTTTTTTCAAATCAGTTAGAGTTAATAATATAATGTGGCATTGTCTGATTTTTGATGATGCCTTTTATTTTGTGGGGTTGGGTTATGCAAGATTTTAAGTTACTAACTAGACAATTGTTAGAAACATATCTAGGATCGGATACGTTGAGTGATGTTGCGATTCAAGATTTTTTAGATTCCAATGTGAGTATTATTGGCACGGGAAAACAAGAATTCTTTAAAAATATTGAGAACTTTTTAAATTCTTTTAAATTTGATGTGGAGAAAAGAAAGAATATTCATTTTGAATTTAAAGATTTAGAAATAGAAGAAAATATTGTGGATGATCAATGTGTTTTTGTGTATGGATCTGTTCAAATTTATGGTCTTTATGATAAAGAAGTTCCAATTATGCAATTGGATTCTCGCTTTACTATTGTTTATGGTGTTAGGGATGGAAAATGGAAGGTGCTTCATATTCATCATTCGATTCCAATTAAAGAACAATTGGAAGATGAAGAGTTTCCAATTACTTTAGGTAAACAGGGGCAACAGGCTCGACATGAAGTTGAGGCATTATCGGCTGGGTATTCCTATGTTTGTTTGATTCATCTAGAGACAGGTGATGTGGAATTGATTAAAGGAAATACTATTCCTGGCTTAAAGGGACGCTATACTCAGATGGATCATAATATATTATTAGAGCAGGTAAATCGTTTGATTACCGAACCATTTAGGCAGAGTAGTGTTGACTTTTATGATAGTACGACCATCGCAAAACGTTTTGAAGGAAAGGATTCCTTATTCCATACTTGTGAAAGTACAGATGGAACTTGCATTCTTTCGATGATTGACCTCAAAAATATGATGAGAATAGTCGTGTTGTGATCGTATTACCTGCCAATCGTGATTTTACGGAAGAAAAGAACGTGAATTATAACAGGAAGAGGCTTTACGCCAAGAAAAGATCAAGGCTGAAAAGGCCAATAACGCCAAGTCCATATTCTTATTTAATATGTCACATGATATTCGTACATCGATGAATGCGATTTTGGGATATTCACAATTAATGAAGAAAGAATTAACAAATCCTAAACTTGTTCATTATCAAGAAATGATTGAACAATCGAGTCAATTATTACTCTCAATTATTAATAATGTATTGGATATGGCTCGTGTTGAAAGTGGTAAGATGGATTTGGATGAAAATTATGAAGTAGTGGGCAACATTACTTAACTTGTTTGTAGTGCATTTGCAGCGAAAGCTTCTAGAAAGAATATTGAATTGACAAAATTGTGAATATCGAACACAAACATATTATTACCGATTCTACAAAGATGTAGGAAATTCTATCCAACTTAATTAGTAATGCGATTAAATATACTCCAGAAGGTGGTAAAGTTTTGATTGATGTACAAGAACTTCCTTATAATCAAGAAGGCTATACTTTAATTCAAACAAAAGTATCGGATACAGGTATTGGAATGAGTGAAGAATTCTTGCCGTCCTTATTTGAATTATTTACACGTGAAAGAAATACGACTCTATCTAAAATTCCAGGTACTGGAATTGGTATGGCTATTGTCAAAAACCTTGTGGACTTCATGAATGGCAGCATCGAAGTAGAGAGTGAACTTAGTAAGGGCAGTGCTTTTACGATTACCATTCCACATAAGATTGCGTATAAAGATTATACGAATAGAAATATTGAATCTTCCAATGAGTTTGATATTGATTTTAAGGGTAAAAGAATTTTATTGGCTGAAGAAAATGAATTAAATGCTGAAATCACAACTACAATTCTTAGTGAAATGGGTTTTGTAGTTAAAGCTGTAGAAAATGGAATTCTTTGTGTGAATGAAATGCTACATCAACCAGCCAACACATACGATTTAATTTTAATGGATATTCAAATGCCAAATATGGATGGTTATAAGGCAACTGATTGCATTCGACATCTTTCACAACCTGAAAAGGCCAATATTCCAATTATAGCTATGTCTGCCAATGCGTTTGAGGAAGATAAGAAAAAAGCATTTGATGTAAAGATGAGTAATTATATAACGAAACCAATTGATTTTCAAAAGATGGAAGAAGTTTTAAAACATG
>OHPP01001258.1_pt1 | contig 10708 bp, 12 predicted proteins | sample 1577731 | NCBI WGS metagenome assembly OHPP01 (sample SAMEA3879536, study PRJEB24766) | human gut metagenome | biome: human-associated habitat; feature: feces | place: USA | collected 1985/1987
GGCTCACAACGCCCTTTACAACCTCATTTTCCACAGATTTTCCAATTTTATCTGCAGTCGGATGATAAAGCATCGTGCCGTCAGAATCTACAAGATATCCATATGCGGAACTAACGCCTTCCATACTCATGTCCTGCATGACATAGGTGCATTGGGTAGAAAAATCCAGATCTGCCGGAATCTTGTCCAATGTTTTTGCCGTTGATTCAGTAAGGCTCAAAATAAAATTCTCATTGACATTGCTTACTGTCGCCGAAGACCTTACATTTGCGATTGAAATACACGCCATAAGCGATAAAGCCACCATCACAACCACCATTAGCATGATCTTCGCTGCGATGGAATGGATAAATGATACTTTTTCTTTTGTTTCCATGACTATAACACTCCTTCTTATTTTCTGGTCTGTGTAACATCAACACTACGTTTGTAATAGTTATGTTAACTTCTTTACAGACACAATGATAAGACACTTTCCAATATTTGGCAAGGCTTTTTCAAGAATATTTTACAGCCATTTTTATAAATTACCGACAAAAAATGCCCTGAAAACATAATCGTCCTCAGGGCTTTTCAAAATCAGATTTTATTATGCGTTCATCTGAGCTGCAACTTCAGCTGCAAAGTCTTCCTGTTTCTTTTCGATTCCTTCACCAGTCTCGAAACGAACAAATCTCTTAACGCTTACAGGTGTACCAACTGCTTTGGAAACTTCGTCTAAATATTTAGCAACAGTCTGTTTTCCATCTTCAGCTTTTACATAAACCTGATCTACTAAGCAGATTTCTTTTAATTCTTTGCTTACACGTCCTTCGATCATACCATTGATCACTTTCTCCGGTTTCTGGGACTCTTTTGGATCGTTCATGATCTGAGCTAAGAGAATCTCTTTCTCATGTGCGATATATTCTTCGCTGATCTCATCTCTGGAAACATATTTTGGATTTAAAGCTGCAATCTGCATTGCAAGGTTTGTTAAAGCTTCTTTTACAGCATCGTTTACAACTGCTGTTTCAGCCTCAACGATAACACCGATTCTACCGCCACCGTGTACGTAAGATACAACACATCCGTTTGTAGCAACAACTTTCTCAAATCTACGGATTTTAAGGTTCTCACCGATCACTGCAACTTTCTCTACTAAAGCATCTTTTACAGTCTTAGATGGATCCTCATTCCATTTTTCTTCCATGAATGCATCCATATCAGCTGCATCAGACTCAACAGCCTGCTCTGCAACAGCTTTTACGAACTGCTGGAATGTCTCGTTTTTAGCAACAAAGTCTGTCTCAGAGTTAACTTCGACAACAGCTGCTGTCTTGTCATCTTTTACAACTACTGTACAAAGACCTTCTGCAGCAATTCTGCTTGCTTTCTTCTCAGCTTTTGCCTGTCCATTTTTTCTTAAGTACTCAACAGCCTCGTCCATATTTCCGTCTGTCTCGCCTAAAGCTTTTTTACAATCCATCATTCCTGCGCCTGTTAATTCACGCAGTTCTTTTACCATAGCTGCTGTAATAGCCATTTTCGTATCCTCCAATATGAATAAATGTTTTTAAAAAATATGCTGTCTGGTTAACCAGACAGCATATTGTAGGTCCTTCTTATGCTTCTGCTTCTTCTGCAACAGCAGCTTCTTCAGCTACTTCTTCTAAAGCTTCTGCACCCTGATTTGCTTCGATAACAGCGTCTGCCATTTTAGAAACGATTAATTTTACGGCTCTGATAGCATCATCGTTACCAGGAATTACATAATCTAATTCTTCTGGATCGCAGTTTGTATCAGCAATACCGATCAGTGTAATTCCTAATGTATGAGCTTCCTGAACACAGATTCTCTCTTTCTTAGGATCTACGATAAAGATAGCATCTGGGATTTTCTTCATTTCCTTGATACCACCAAGGTTTTTCTCTAATTTCTCCCATTCTTTCTTAAGAGCGATAACTTCTTTCTTAGGTAATACTTCGAAAGTACCATCAGCTGCCATTGTCTCAATCTCTTTTAATCTTGCGATACGGCTCTGGATAGTCTTGAAGTTTGTTAACATACCACCTAACCATCTCTCGTTTACATAGAACATTCCACAACGCTCTGCTTCAGATTTGATAGCATCCTGAGCCTGTTTCTTTGTTCCTACGAAAAGGATTGTACCACCTTCAGCAGCGATATCAGACATAGCTTTGTAAGCTTCATCTACTTTACCTACAGATTTCTGTAAGTCGATGATATAGATACCATTTCTCTCTGTGTAGATGTATGGAGCCATTTTAGGATTCCATCTTCTTGTCTGATGTCCGAAATGAACACCTGCTTCTAATAACTGTTTCATTGAAATAACACTCATTTTTTTACCTCCATGGTTTTGTTTTCTTCCATGTGTATCATTCTTGCAGACAACCAAATCTGGCACCGGTCTGTAAGTCAGCACATGTGATTTTTCCCGGAAGATTCTTTTCTTCCAAGTTGAGCCTTGTAGATTATAGCACAGGCTTTTCCTGTATGCAAGCATTTTTTTCTATTGAGGACCAAGTTTTAAAATCTGATAGATTTCCTCATAATCTAATCCATAAGGAATGGAGTAACTTCCCACACTGATGGAAGATGCAAAGCCCTTCTGTCCAAGGAACTTGCGGAATGCCTCCGCATCGTCCACAACTCCGTTTGCCTGAAGATTTTCACAGACAATTCTGCACACATCTCCTCTGTTTACAACCAATGTATACGGCGCTGCATTCACGGCTGTGTTGTTTTCCTCATTTGCCTCTGATGATACTTCTGTTGCCACTTCTGTATCTGTCATCTCTGATTCCGGATTCTCTGTTTCATCTGCAGTCACCGGTTCTTCTGTATTTGCAGCAGCCTCTGTCGTCTGTTCCTCAATTTGTGCAGCTTCCGTTTCAGGAACTGCTGTCACTTCCGTGCTCTCTGTTGTCTCAGTGTCCTGCAACGGTTCTTCATCCTCCGGCATAACCATTCCAAGCTGTTTTGCTCTTGCAATGATATCCGCATCTGACATTGTAGGTTTATGCAGTGCAAATGCAATCATCAGAAGAATCGTTGTGACAATAATTCCAATGCCAAGACCTCTTAAATAATATTTTAATTTCACAGATTTTCGTCCCCTTTATACAATTCGATCACTAAATTCACTTCGCCAAGGCCACGTCCCAATTGTTTTGCAATCTCGACTTTGCTCAGTCCCTGCTCATAAAGTTTTAAAATCATATCATTTGACATGCCCTGTGCATCCGCTGTTTCCGGTTTTTCCGTTTTCTGTTCAGGTTCCTGAATTTCTTGGAAACGATTCACCTGAACTTCAGGTTCCGGCTGCACATCTATCGTCTCTGTCATCGGTTGTACAACTGCATTCTGCTTCATTACAGGTTGTTGCACAACATGGGATTCTGCAACTGGTTTCCTGATTGAAGTGCCTGCTTTCGCGGACAGATTTTCCTGTAAATTTCGGATATCTGCAGCCAGACGCTGTAAATCTCCTGTCATAGATGTCATCTCGGTATGTTTGTCATTTAACATACTGTAAAGAAACATGATCTCATCATGTGTTTTCTTCATGGATTCCATAACCGTTTCAGAGTACTCATGAATCTGCATGATCTGTTCATTAGACTCTTTCTCCATGGCACGCTCTGCCTGTTCACCCGCTTCTTCGATTTTCTGTTCGATCACTTCATCCATCTGTGTGCCGGCATTATTCACTTCACGTTCAATAATCTTTTTTAATTCATCTTCACTTAATTCTGCGATCTTATTCAACTCTGAAGAAGATAATTTTTCGCTGATGAAAAAACTTCCAATCATAAAAACACATCCAACCAGAAGTAAGATAATTTCAATCATCGTCATGTTTCTGCTCCTTATACCTTGATATCAAATTCGGAAGTCTGTCCCTTCAAATAAACATTGTCAGCCTTTTGCTGCTTCTTGTCTTTTTTCTTCCGTTCTTCCTTTTCATAATGCCCATTTCCCTTTTCTTTGGCATCATAACGATAACCGGCATTCTCTTTTTCCTTGGCATGAACCACCTGATGGAGATTCTGCTCCACTTTTTTCATTTCCTGTGAAAAAATCGTCTGCTGTTCCACCACAGGTCTGTTGTCTTCATTCTGTTTTAAAGTACTCACGTCCTGCGTACGTTGTATCATTCCGTTAAAATCAACTGGTCTGATGGACATAATGATCACCTCTACTCTCTGTCTATGAGAATTCCAAGATAATTTCCAAGCTTTTTGCGCATTTTCAAAAGAGCCTTCGTATGAAGCTGGGAAATTCTCGATTCCGATACTTCAAGAATGCTGCTGATTTCCTTTAGTGTCAAATCTTCATAATAATATAAAAGAATCACTTTACGTTCCTTCTCTGTCAGAACCTCTAAGGATTCTTCCAGTTTCTGTTTCAGTTCTTCTTCTTCAATCTTATCTTCCGGCTGGATAAAATGGGAATTTCTCCGCGCATCCATCACCGGTTCCGCGCCCTGCTCAAGATACTCGTTTAAGGAAACGACATTCGTGACTTTAAGCTGTGACTGCCATGTGGTAAGTTCGTCTTCTGAAAGTCCTAATTCCTGTGCGATCTCCTCGTCAGAAGCATTTTTCCCGGTACGCATTTCAACCTGTTTGATCGCCTCATCGATCTTTTTCTGTTTCTGTCTGACAGTTCTTGGAATCCAGTCCATTTTACGGATCTGATCTAATATCGTTCCACGAATCCGCAGACTCGCATATGTCTCAAACTTAACCTCTTTTCCGAGATCAAATTTATCGATCGCATCGATCAAACCAAAGATACCATAACTTACAAGATCATCATATTCCACATTATATCCGAGATACATGCTCAATCTTCCGGCAACAAGCTTGACAAGCGGCGAATATTCTATTATTAGTTTTTCTCTCAACTCCGGTGTCTTTTTTTTCTGATATTCTTCCCAGAGTTTCTCTCTATCTACCGTTTTCATATGAAGCCCCCAGGTTCAAGTTATTCACTCTTCTTCTCCCCATCCGAGTCTGACTGTTCCTGTGTCTGTTCTTCTCCGGACTCTTCCTGGTTTTCTTCAGGTTCATCCATTTCTTTAAAGTTTTTATCAAGAACCAGTTTCACAATGCATCCTAATAAATAAAAAATAATTAAAACCGCAAGCAATGTCTTGATAAAAACATCCGTTTCCATATGCTGTACAATTCCAATGATGCATGTGACAAACCCTGCAAGCAGCATCACGACTGCCGGTATGCCTTTTGTTTTCATAATCTCTCCACTAAAAACGTTTTTCACGATTTTTTAAATAGTTTTAATTGGCTTTCCTACTGATTTTATCAGAAATTCTCCGGTGTCACAATGTAACTCGACCGTGCGTCCATAGTTTAATCCGGTGTCTTCGGCAACCAGCCGGATTCCTTTTTCTTTTAAAATCTTCTTTGCTGCTTCTGCATTTCTCGCACCGATATTTCCGACATCTGACAAGCCACTGACTTCAAACATCTTCGCACCGCCCGCAATCTTGGCAACAAGTCTGTTCCTGCTTGCCCCCGCAGCAATGACTTTTTTTAATAATTCATCAATTCCTGTGTCTGCGAATTTTGCCTTATTTGAATTGTTGCTCACTTTTGTGCTGTCCGGAAGCATATAATGAACCATGCCGCCTATTTTTGTGACCGGATCATAGAGCGTCAGTCCGATACAGGAGCCAAGTCCAAGTGTTGTGAGTCCGTCAGGAGCCTTGCATACATTCAAATCCGCCATTCCAACCTTAATGATATTCCCCATACAAACTCCTTACAGTGACAACCCAAGTGCTGATAATATTTTGTAATAAGATTCCTGTTCCGGCATCAGAATAAAATAGCCTCTGATCGCTACATCTGCACAGATCTCTGTCTCGATCAATAATGCCCGGTCACCAACCAGACCAAACTCAATGGCCGGAACACTCAGAATAGCAGCCGCCATATCGACACAGATATACGGAACAGATGGCAAAATCGTTAAATTTGTCATGGAAGCCAGTGCTGAAAGGTAGGACGCTGTAATAATATTCCCCACCTCTTTCAATGCTGAAAGTTCCATTTCATCAAAAACTTCCATCTGCTCATGAACCACATTTTCCTTCATTAAAAGCTTATCCGCAAGATAATGTCCGGATTCTAAATCCAGCAGGAACATCATGCTTCCATCAATATCATGCGATACCTCAAGAAAAATACCGATCACCGTCTCTTCTTCCGGTCCGATCGCACTTCCTAATTTTCCTACGTCCATCAATTTTACATTTGGGACTTTCATGTCAATGCGGGTGCCGACCATATTTGCGATTGCGGTCGCTGCGTTACCGGAGCCGACATTTCCGATCTCCTTGAGCACGTCCACGTACATATCATTAACTTCATCCAACGTATACTTTGTCATTTATTTTCTCCATCTGTTTCTGCATAATAAACACAGTGAGACCTTGTAAGAAAGGTCTCACTTTATGGAATTACGCATTTTCTTTTTCTTCTACAATCGAACTGATCTCAAATAAAGATATCAGTTCGTCCCCATGTTTGCCAACACCATTGATAAACATGGCTTTTCCGTCCTTGCTTCCGCTTGTCTTATCAATCTCATCGGTGCATAAAGTAACAACCTCTTTTACTTCATCTACAATGATTCCGATCGTTCCTTTTTCCTCAAGCTTTAAAATAATGATCCTGCTGGCATTTGTGATGACATCATCATCCAGATTCATTTTTTTACGCACACTCATAACAGGCACGATCTCCCCACGAAGATTGATGACCCCTTTAAAGTATGTCTGGATCTTTGGAACACGTGTGATTTTCTGCATACGCACAATATTGTCAATATAGCTGATATCAATTCCGTACTGTTCGCTGCCGATTTTTACAACAATATACTGTTTTGCATCATTTTCAGCGATATCTATATTTTTCTCCATATTCGTCTCCTCCATTACATCAATGTATTAACGTCAAGGATTAATGCAACTTCACCATCGCCAAGAATGGTTGCGCCACTGATGATCTTATTGTTGTTGATATACTTTCCAAGAGATTTGATAACGATCTCCTGCTGTCCGATCAGATTATCTACAACAAGACCTGCGAGGCTGTCGCCTTTCTTAACGATAACAACCGTAAGATTCTCCGGTTCTTCCTGCTTTTCTTCCATATCCAGTACCTGATCAAGACGGATCAGTGGGATAACGGCGCCACGGAGATGGATTACCTCCTGAGCCTGAACATATTTGATCTCATTTACCGGGATACTTTCAATATTTGAAATGGATCCAAGTGCGATCGCATATTTTTCATCACGGATCTCAACCATTAATGCCTGGATGATCGCAAGTGTCAGCGGCAGACGGACAATGAAAGTTGTTCCCTCTCCAAGCTGTGTGCGGACTTCAACGTCACCACCAAGTGCTTCGATGTTAGATTTTACAACATCAAGACCAACACCACGTCCGGAGATGTCAGTAATCTTCTTTGCCATAGAGAAGCTTGGAAGGAATAAGATATTGATGATCTCTTTCTGGCTCATATTCTCTGCCTGTTCTGCTGTAATGACACCGCGTTCAACAGCTTTGTCCCTTACCGCTGCAACATCAATACCATTACCATCATCTCCCACTTCAATGATAACGTTATTGCCTTCCTGAAAAGCTTTTAGGAAGATAGAACCAACTTCCGGTTTTCCTCTCTCTACACGGGTTGCATTGTCTTCCAGACCATGATCTGCTGAGTTACGGAGTAAGTGCTGTAACGGATCACCGATCTGATCGACTACAGTTCTGTCTAACTCTGTATCTTCACCAGTCATATACAGCTCCATTTTCTTTCCTAACTTACGGGAAAGATCACGGATCATACGAGGGAACTTATTTACAACGCTCTCGATAGGTACCATCCGGACTTTCATAACAGACTCATGAAGATTCGTTGTGATACGCTCTAAGTATTCAATCTGTTCATGGAACGACTGATTCTGATACTCACCACTCTCGTTAGAGCTGATGGAGACCAGACTGTTCTTTGCAATAATAAGCTCTGACACCTGATTCATCAAAGCATCCAGTTTTTCAATATCTACACGGACAGTTCTTCCGGTTACCGGTTTTGCATTGGTCTGTTTCTTGGCATTTGCAGCCGGTGCCTTCTTCTCAGCCGCCTTTGGAGCTTCTGCAGGTGCTTCCTTCTGTTCCGCTGTCGCTTCTTTTGCCTGCTGTTCTTCCTGTGCTTCTGCCTCTTTTACATATTCATCAAGATGGATCTCTTCCGCATCTACTTTTTCAATCTCAGAAACAGCCTTTGCTACTGCTACGATCTTGTCCTCAGATTCTTCCGAGGCAAGGAAAAAGCTGAACTCAAACTCAAACTTCTCGTCTTCGATATCCTGTGAGCTTGGACGGTATACCAGAATCTGTCCAAAATCTTCCACAGCCTTAAATACAAGGAATGCACGGGCTGCCTTCAAAAGACAGTCTTTCTGGATATGAACTGTCATGACGTAAATATGCTGTCCATTTGACTCCGCTTCACGGATTGCCTTCTTCTCGTCATTTGTCAGTTCGATTTTTTCCTGTCCTGCTTTTTCTTCCTGAGTGGATTCAGGTGCTGCTTCTTTTGCTTCAGAAGTCTCAGTATTCCCTGTTTCTTCCGCACCCTCTGTTTTTGCAATAAAATCATTTAATTCTTTGATGATAACTTCGTTATCTTCTGTTCCCTCATCGGAGGTACTCTTAATATTGTCAACATAACCTTCAAGTGCATCCAGACATTTGAACAAGAGATCGATCATCCCACTTGTGACTTTTATGTGATCGCTCCGCACTTCCTGAAACACATTTTCCATATCATGTGTCAGATGCTGCATTCTCTTAAAGCCCATGGTACCTGCCATACCCTTTAAAGAGTGTGCCGCACGGAACACTTCATTGATCGTATCTTTATTGTCCGGTTCTTTTTCAAGGACCATGATACAATCGCTTAATGTCTGCAGATGTTCTTCTGATTCATCAATAAATATTTCCAGATACTGGCTTACATCCATGTTAATTTACCCCCACATTCTTTGTGATTGAATTTGCTACTTCTGTCAGCGGAACGACTTCATTTACAAGTCCCGTCTCCGCAATTGCTTTCGGCATGCCATAGACAACACATGTCTTCGCATCCTGTGCAATCGTATAAATTGGTTTTACTTTTGATAATTCCAGGATTCCATTGGTTCCATCAGCACCCATTCCTGTAAGCACAACGCACACTACCTGATCATATCCACATGTCCTCAAAGAATCATATGTGATATTTGCGCATGGTTTCAATCCGCCGATCGGTGGCATATCGTTATATACGATCTTATGTGAGCCATCCGGACACTTCTTTACTTCCATGTGTTTTCCGCCCGGCGCAATGTAAACAGTTCCTTTTTTCAGGATTTCTCCATTCTCGGCTTCCTTTACATTGATCTTACTGATCTCATCCAGACGGTTTGCCATGGAATTCGTAAATCCGGCAGGCATATGCTGCACAAGAACCATTGGGGCATCCAGATTGGCCGGCAGATAAGGAATGACACTCTGCAAAGCTTTTGGTCCACCGGTAGAACATGCAAGTGCAACAATTTTATTCTTAAACCTTGTTTCTGCCGATGCATTGCGTTTCTGCACAGCACTGACAGCTGCCACTGCAGGTCTGCGTTCTGTAAGGCTGATCCGTTCTGTCTTTAAAACGGCATTTAAAATACCTAAGATTTCTTTCCGGAACGCATCCCCTTTTGCCTCAATGATATTTGTTGGTTTTGTCACAAAATCAACTGCTCCACGCTCCATCGCAAGGATCGTCACATCCGCATCCCGTGTTGTCATGGTACTGACCATGATCACATTTGTCTTAATGCGTTCTTTCTGCAGGCGCTCTAAAAGTTCCAGACCGCCCATCCTTGGCATATTGACATCAAGGATCACGCCATCATAACGGTTGACCTTCAGCTTTTCGTATGCTTCCAGCCCATCGCGGCACACATCTGTTACCTGAAATGTATCATCGGAATTGATTATATCACATATAACCCTTCTCATGAGTGCAGAATCATCAACAACAAGAATATTTTTTTTCATAATCATTACCTTTTATCCTTTTGACGTGTTAATCGTTCCTCTTCAAAAATATATCGGATAATATCCTCTCGTACTCTGTCGTCTTTGATCATAAACTTGACACGGGAAACATATTTCTTTTCCGTTACCTGTTCCTTCTTCTCGCAGGAAATAACAGAACCAACAATATGGAATTCCTGATTCATTCTTTCATTTGCGAGATGTGCTACCGCAAGGATATGATCTCCACTCTTTAACTCCGTATCTGAATTAAAGCGGATGCCTCCACCGCTGATGTCAACGGCAGGCTGCAAAAGAAATACCAGAAATGCGAATATTACCGATAAACTTTAATTTCTATAACCGTCCAGTCCGAAACGATATAAAACCGTCGGGCAGTATCAATACCGGTTTAGAAAAAGATGTGTTTATTTCTTTTTGTTCTAACACCTCGGCCGGAAATCCGCTTAGAAAACTTAAGAAACTAAAGTGTCCGTACTTCGGAGTGGAAATGATTTCCGGAAAAGAGCTTGCCGGAATTGAAAAACGACTTGACAGCTGCAATAACGTAAAAGAAGTTGTCAGCGCAC
>OHPP01001266.1_pt1 | contig 10627 bp, 10 predicted proteins | sample 1577731 | NCBI WGS metagenome assembly OHPP01 (sample SAMEA3879536, study PRJEB24766) | human gut metagenome | biome: human-associated habitat; feature: feces | place: USA | collected 1985/1987
CAGCGAACAGTTGAGTATGTAAACCTCCGGATGCGCAACTGCCACCTTTAAGCTGTTTGGCATCATCTGCGGTCCCACACAGAAAACTATATCGGCACCTGCCTTTATGATATCCTCAAGCACCTGCTCCACATTGTTCTCATCTACACCTGCCACATATTCTGTCTCCAGCTTGTCAGAAAAGGTTTCATCAAGATACATACGCCCAAGCTCATGCGAATACAGCCACGCAGATGTTTTCGGCTCTCTCGGATATAAAAATACAACCTTGAGCTTCTTTTGGGTCTGAGGAATAAGATAGTTTAACAGACTCTTTTTTGTCTGTACCTTTTTCGGATCCAGCACCAGATTTATCTTGTGCTTTTCCCCTTCTGCTGCAAACTCCTTCCATGTATTGATGATGTTTTTGTTGTAATCATTCTCAGACATCTCAAGCATGGCATCCATGCCAAAGACCTCCATAAATACTGTAATAGCATCCCCCAGCTTGATGTCCAGCCTGTCACCACCGCGGAAATTATAGACCTTTGAAAAGTCAAACATTACCTTGGCAAATTTTTCCTTGGTCTCATCATCCCATCTGCCCTCTTTTCCAACAAGCGAAAGAAGCTTATCAGCATTGCCAAGCTTCGTAAACTCCACCGAGCAAAGCCCCGTGATTTCATTGAACTTCATATACTCATAATAAAGCCTCACATCATAATCATCCGACAGCTTTGGAATCTTTCTGGTCACAATTGCAGGAATCGAAACGGCGTTGAAGTACTTGAGTACACTGACCCTCTTATTGCCCTCAAGCACATAATACCTGTTCATATACTCAAATGCCTTGATAGGGTCTCTGATGCCCTCATTCATCTGTGCATCTGACAGATTAGACCACTTCACTGCAAATTCGGTTTCCTCGTCCAATATCGGCATAAAATTTGCCGCAAATGAATATGTCCTGCCCATGGTGCTTGTTCCTACAACGAAATCCAAAGGCACCTGGACCAGCCCCATATTCTGCTCTGTCTTAATATCTGCCTCTGATAAGATTTCATCAAGTACTGGCAGATAAGGAAACTGTCCTTTAGCTATCCTTGCCCTGTATTCTTTTTTTCCCAGTTTTAATGCTTCTGAATATTCTGTTTCACCCATAATGTAATCTCCTTTTGAAACTATTTTAACATAAATCCAAAAAAATTAAACATTTCCTTTGATATTTTTAAAAACTCTGATATAATATATGTTAGGAAATAGGTACCACAGTCATATGGAGGATAAAATAATGCAAAATATATCTCGGGAAAATGCCGATATCATAGGCGAAGTAGCCAATATCTGCATAGGCAATGCAGCCACAACACTGAGCATGATTCTACAAAAACCGACAAATATTACGACTCCGATTGTAGAGGTTTTGAAAAAAGAGGATGCTCTCGATCATGATGATCGAATTTTAATTAAGGTTCCTTACACAAAAGGGCTTGACGGAACCAACCTACTTATTATAAAATTAAATGATGCATTGGTTATTGCCAATCTCATGATGGGAGGCGACGGAAGTAATGTTTCTGATATGACACTTGATGAAATCACACTTTCCGCCATATCGGAGGCTATGAACCAGATGTGTGGTACAATAGCTACATCAATGTCTTCGCTCTTAAACGAGCCAACCGACATAGGTTTTCCGCTTATCAATTCAAGTTATCAGAAGACCTTTGATATACCGGACGAGTTGTGTAACGGAACAGATATTGTCAAGGTGACATTCAGGCTGACTGTTGGAGATTTAATAGACAGTGAGGCTGTTGCAAAGTACAATGAGCTCAAACTAGATAATATTTACATACAAAACAAGGTCTGTCAGTATAGCTGACAGACCTTGTTTTTATTATATTTTTGTAACTGTTCAGTACCTTCACAGCTGCGCAAGACTCTCAATAGCCTTGTCATCAAGAATAACTTTTGCATGCTCCATAAGAAAAGCCCTTTTGTCAGCCCCTGCAATGATATCATCTGCATACTCATCTGCTATGACAGACATCTTTTCAAGCTCATGCTCATCATAGCCCGATAAATCCATGCTCATAAAGTACTCTCCCTCAAACTTAAAAAGCTGCGAGAATGGCATTGGTAGTCCTTTAATCATCTTTGCAAATCTGACAGCCACATCAAATTTTTCAAAAATGAACATTACAACAGACACCATATCCTGCTTTTTTGCAGTTGTCCTGCCTTTTTTATTTTTCTCATTCTCTGCAGCCTCGGCCGGCAGCGAATTAAGCAGTCCATTAACGATATCTTTAAGATGCTCCATCATGCCCTCAGTAGCAGGATGTTCAGAAAATGTCAGAGAAAGTGTGTGATCCGCCAAAAAATCTGCTCTCACAGTCTTGATCCCCGAATTAAAATCAGTTCCAAACTCTTCTGAAGCCATGTCAAATATCTGGTTCATGAATTCCTGGGTGCGCTCGCCATTGCTCATAATTTCATCCATTGTATATCCCAGATCATATATTTCTTCTTCTGAAATAACACATTTTATAGTGTGTTCACCTATTCTTGAAAACTCCATAACAAGCTTCACCTACTTTCTTTTTAGCTTTTGTCTGATACGGGATAGTGCATTGTCAATTGATTTGTCTGATTTTCCAAGCATACGCGCTATCGATGTATAATTATTTCCTTCCAGATACAATTGTAGCACTTTTTTCTCCATATTACTCAGTTTATTCCACAATTGTTCCTTAAATTCCTTAAATTTTTCCTTCTCTATGAGAAGCTGCTCAGGACTTGCAATATCATCTTGCAGTATTTCTTCAAACTCTGTACCATCACTGTCACTCTGCGAAAAGGATATATATGTGTTAAGCGGCATATGTTTCTTTCGGTTTGAAGCCTCAAGCGCCGAGCTAAGCTGCCTTGTGATGCATAGCTGTGCAAAGCTGTAGAAAGATGCTTCCTTGTCGCTCTTATAGTCTCTGACCGCTTTAAACAGGCCTATCATGCCCTCCTGAATAAGGTCGTCATTCTCACCGCCTATCAGGTAGAGTGCATTCGTCTTTTTACGCACAAGCGGCTTATACTTTTCCAATATATAGTCCATGATTTCATTGTTGTCACCATGATCATTTTTGTCATTATGAATCCTCATAATAAGCTCTTCATCCGTATATGCGCTGTAATCTTCCACTATATGCTTCCTATTCTATAAATATACAATTCATAATATACACCACTCATCCGCGACATGTAATCTACTTTCCACTCTTAAGTCTCTGTCTGACTATCTCATATGCAAGCACGCCTGTCGCAACCGATGCGTTCAGTGAGTCAATATCGCCCACCATAGGAATAGAAGCTGTCATATCACAGTTTTCCTTTACAAGCTTGCTGACTCCGTCACCCTCATTGCCTATTACAAGACCTATAGGACCTGTGAGGTTTAAGTCATACATGGTAGTGCCACCCATATCAGCACATACAAACCACATACCCTTTTCCTTAAGCTCCTTTATGGTATTTGAGATATTGGTAACCTTGGCAACAGGTGTATAGTTTATCGCACCTGCAGACGTCTTTGCCACTGTAGGGGTAAGTCCCACTGCGCGCCTTTTTGGTATTATGATGCCATGTGCACCCGCCTGATTTGCAGTACGGATTATTGCGCCAAGATTGTGTGGATCCTCTATACCGTCAAGTATGATGATAAAAGGCGGCTCGCCCTTTCTTTCGGCATTTTCCAGTATGTCCGAAACCTCGGCATACTCATATGCTGCTGAAACTGCAATGACACCCTGATGCTTGCCTGTCTCAGACATCTGATCAAGTCTTTCCTTTGCAACATAGTTTATGATTGCATCATGCTTTCTGGCCTCTCTTGTGATTGACTTTATTGGTCCGTCCTGACAGCCGTCAAGCACAAAAAGCTTGTCTATTGTCTTTCCCGAACGGAAAGCCTCCAGCACAGCATTTCTGCCCTCTATATAATTCTCATGAAATTTTTCTTTATTGTTGTTATCCATATTTTCCTCTTATTTTGTGCTATATTTCAATTCCTAAAAGCTCCACTCCAAGCTTAGTGAGTGAAACAACCCTCTCAAAATCATCCTTCAGATAAAGATAGCCCATGACCGCCTCAAGCCCTGTAGCTTTCCTGTAATCAGCCATTGTAGCGTTTTTTGCCATGGAAGGCGACTTGGCATTGCGCCCCCTGTGATACACATCACTCTCCTCCTCTGTCAGATGAGGTAAAAGTGCCTCTATCATGAGAGCCTGCGTATGCGCCTTTACTATATTACTTGTGTGCTTATGAAGCAGATTTGCCTTTGTATTGCCTTTTCCCACCACAACTGAGCGGATAACAATATCAAATATGCCATCACCGATATACGCAAGTGTAAGCGGCGAGTATGTCCTTATATCAACATCCTTTATTCCAAACTGTTCCTTAATATATGAGTCTATCTTCATACTATACAAGCTCCCATTTTACTCCCTCTCTGGTATCCTTTATGGCAACCCCCTTTGCCAGAAGCTCATCTCTTATGGCATCGGCTGTCGCAAAATCCTTTGCCTTTTTAGCGGCTGCACGCTCTGCAATTTTATCATTGATAAATGCCTCAAGCTCACTGTCTGCAGATGACGATGCCTCAAGTAAGGCCTTTCCTGATTCCCTAAGTCCCAGATCAAGTACCTGCTCAAAGTCATCGATAAGTGCAAGCTTTGTACTGTCTGAGATATCAGCCTTAAGCACATCATACACTATGGTTATAGCCATTGATGTATTCAGATCATTTGAAACTGCATCAGTAAATTTCTTCTTAAAGTCAGCAAAAGCTGTCTCATCTATATCACCCTCATCCTTAAGCTCTGCCACACGCTTTGCAATCTTATTGTATGCCGCAACTGCATTGTCGAGCGCATCAAACGAAAACTCAAGAGGCTTTCTGTAGTGTGACTGTAAGCAGAAGAATCTGTAGGCAAGCGGATTGTAGCCCTTCTCCTGAAGCACCGAAACTGTGAGGATTGCACCCTTCGACTTGCTCATCTTGCCGGCTCTGTCATTTAAGTGATTGACATGGAACCAGTACTTGCACCAGTCGTGTCCAAGATAGCTCTCTGACTGTGCAATCTCATTGGTGTGATGTGGGAAAATATTGTCCACACCGCCACAGTGGATATCCACGTACTCTCCGAGATGCTTCATGCTGATGCATGAGCACTCTATATGCCAGCCCGGATATCCGACGCCCCATGGGCTGTCCCATTTAAGAGCCTGGTCCTCAAACTTAGACTGTGTAAACCAGAGTACGAAATCATTTTTATTCTTCTTGTTTACATCCTCCTCGACATCATCTCGCACTCCAACCTGAAGCTGTTCCTTCTCTACTGCTGAAGAGAACACAAAATAATCATCAAGCTTTGATGTATCGAAATATACATTGCCTCCTGCAAAATAGGCATAACCCTTCTCGATAAGCACCTCCACCATATGGATAAACTCCGGAATACAGTTGGTTGCAGGCTCCACTACATCAGGCATTCTGTTGTGTACAGCCGTGAAATCCTTGAAAAAGGCGTCCGTGTACTCCTTTGCCACCTCCATGACGCTCTTATGCTCACGCTTTGCGCCCTTTAGCATCTTGTCCTCTCCGGTATCTCCGTCGCTTGAGAGATGTCCCACATCAGTGATATTCATGACACGCTTTACATCATATCCCACATAGCGAAGTGCCTTCTCAAGCACATCCTCCATGATGTATGAGCGGATATTTCCGATATGTGCAAAATGGTAAACTGTAGGTCCACATGTATACATGCCGATTTTGCCGTCAACACGCGGAACAACAGTATCAATCTGTCTTGTGAGTGTATTATAAAACTTGAAATTATTCTCCATTATTTATATCTCCTTTTGGATAATTTATAACTATCCTATTATTTTAGCATGTTTTCCATATATATTCAAATCAATCGGCCTGACAGCCTCCGCAGCCGCTGCATCCGCCTCCGACCTGCATACTTGCTTCATAGAGACCTGTAAGTGAGCAGATTGCCTGTGATGCAATCCCCTCCTCGCGGCCTGTAAAACCAAGCCACTCCTCGGTCGTTGCCTTTATATTTACCTGCTCCTTTGCGATTTGCAGCGTATCAGCCACATTCTGCTCCATCTGCTCAATATACGGACGAAGCTTCGGCTTTTGTGCAATTACTGTCGCATCTATGTTTTCTATCACATAGCCTTTTTCTGCAATGAGGTCTCTCACATGCTCCAAAAGCTTAAGACTAGAAATCCCCTCATATGCCGGGTCTGTATCCGGGAAATGCTTTCCGATATCGCCAAGTGCCGCTGCGCCTAAGAGTGCATCCATTATCGCATGCAACAGTACATCGGCATCCGAGTGGCCTAACAGCCCAAGTGTATGTGGAACCTTCACTCCTCCCAAAATCAAATCTCTGCCCTCAACAAGCTTGTGCACATCATAGCCCATTCCTACTCTCATATATCGTCTCTCTTTCTATCAGATACAACACCTCATGTTATTGTCAACTGTCATTGCTCTGTATTTTAGTTTTTAACTATAGTATACCTTATTTCTTCTGTTGCGCCAAGATATTATTTTCAGTAACTTTTTTCAAATAAAAGACCGCCCCGGACAAACCGGAGCGGTCTTTATTAAAATGAGAATAGTCCATTAAATGTCTTATGCAAGTGCTGCAGTGATGATAGCCATTGAGTAAACCTCTCCTGCATTACATCCACGAGAAAGGTCATTGATTGGAGCATTGAGTCCAAGAAGGATTGGGCCGTATGCTTCGAAATTACCAAGTCTCTGTGCAATCTTGTATCCGATATTTCCTGCGTTGATGTCAGGGAAGATAAATGTATTTGCATGACCCGCAACCTCAGACTGTGGGCACTTTGTGCGAGCTACACGTGGTGCAACTGCTGCGTCAAACTGGATTTCTCCCTCGATTGGAAGATTTGGATATTTTTCTCTTGCCTTGTGAGCTGCGTTTCTCATCTTGTCAACGTCCTCGCCCTTTCCTGAGCCAAGTGTTGAGTAGCTTAAGAATGCAACCTTTGGATCGATACCGAAGATCTTAGCACACTCTGCTGATTCTCCTGCGATCTCAACAAGCTCATCCTCTGTAGGATGGATGTTTATAGCACAGTCGCTCATTGCAAGCACCTCATTCTCACCTGTTGCAGATGGACGAACAAGGATAAAGCATGAAGATACGATTGTGTTGCCAGGCTTTGTCTTGATAAGCTGTAATGCCGGACGAACTGTATCTGCTGTTGAGTATGTAGCTCCTCCGAGAAGCGAGTCTGCGATACCCATCTTTACAAGCATTGTTCCAAAGTAGTTAGCTGATGAAAGAATTCCCTTAGCCTGCTCCGGTGTAACACCCTTGCTCTTACGAAGCTCGCAGAATAATTCAACCATCTCATCCATACGGTCAAAGTTCATAGGATCTATAATCTCTGCTCCACGGATATTGAAACCGCTCTTCTCAGCGCTTGCACTAATCTTCTCAGGATCTCCGACAAGGATAGGATGTAAGAAGTTGCTTGCAAGTAAACGCGAAGCTGCCTCAAGGATACGTGGATCCTCTCCCTCTGTGAATACGATTTTCTTTGGGTCTTTCTTTAATATTTCGATTAACTGACCAAATCCAAACATGATAATTTCTCCTTTATGTATATTATTTATTATTTAAAACTATATCTGGTTTCACACCACTGACTATAATATACTTATTTTTCACGAATATCAATAATTGTTAAAAGGTTGTCAAGATGTTCGCGAAAAAATCCAATCCATGATATTTCATGGCACAATAAAAGGAACCGGATTAATATTTTCCGATTCCTTTTATAATGATCACTATTTATTCGTTTAAGGAGTATTTATCATGCAAAACTGTTTACTCTGCAAGTGCCTTAAATGCCTCATCAAGATCCTCAATGATATCATCCACATTCTCAGTTCCGATTGAAAGACGGATTGTGTTTGGCTTGATGCCCTGATCTAAGAGCTCTGCTTCATTGCACTCCGAGTGTGTGGTAGAAGCCGGATGTATAGCAAGTGACTTAACATCAGCTACGTTTGCAAGCAGTGAGAAAAGCTCAAGGTTGTCAATAAATTTCTGTGCTTCCTTTGCTCCACCCTTAATCTCGAATGTAAATATAGAGCCGCCTCCGTTAGGGAAGTATTTCTTATAAAGCTCCTGCTGCTCTTTATCCTCTGAAATAGATGGATGATTAACCTTCTCTACGAGTGGCTGATCCTTTAAGTACTGAACTACCTTGAGTGCATTCTCAACATGACGCTCCACACGAAGCGAAAGTGTCTCAAGTCCCTGAAGGAAGATAAATGAATGAACAGGTGAAATTGTTGCTCCTGTATCACGAAGTAAAATTGCCCTGATATATGTCGCAAATGCTGCCGGTGCGCAATCCTTTGCAAAGCTTACTCCGTGGTATGATACGTTTGGCTCTACAAGCCATGGCCATTTATCATTCTGTGTCCAGTCGAATTTACCGCTGTCAATTATAACTCCACCAATTGTTGTTCCGTGTCCACCGATGAACTTTGTTGCTGAGTGAACCACGATATCAGCACCGTACTCAATCGGACGGACAAGATATGGTGTAGCAAAGGTATTATCTACGATAAGTGGGATTCCTGCCTCATGAGCGATATTTGCAATTTTTTCGATATCTACTACCTCTGAGTTTGGATTTCCGAGTGTCTCGATTTCAATAGCTTTTGTGTTCTCTTTGATGGCAGCCTTGATTCCATCATAATCGAATGGATCTACGAATGTAGCCTCAATTCCGTAATCAGGAAGTGTATGGGCCAAGAGATTGTATGTACCGCCGTAGATATTCTTTGCTGCAACGATATGATCACCTGCGTGTGCTACTGCCTGGAAAGCATATGTGAGTGCCGCTGCTCCGGAACCAACAGCAAGTGCTGCCACGCCACCCTCGAGTGCTGCAATTCTTCTCTCGAATACATCCTCTGTAGGGTTTGTCAGTCTGCCGTAGATATTTCCTGCATCTCTGAGTCCGAATCTGTCTGCCGCATGCTCACTGTTATGGAACACATATGATGAAGTAAGGTAGATTGGAACTGCTCTCGCATCTGTAACCGGATCAGGTGTTTCCTGTCCTACATGTAACTGTAATGTCTCAAATTTTAAATTTCTGTCTGCATAATGTTTCTTGCTCATATTAATATCCTCCTATTAATGATATGTTAATGTTATTTGTTTTTAATTTTAATTCCGGGATGCTGTTCCCTTGAACTAATCATATCATATCATCTTTCTAGGAAAAGTGTTAATACTTATAACTAAGAGCTTGCTATAAATATATTTTATAAGCAATTGTTTTCCAAAACATCAGAAAGCTCTCTAGTAGCTGCACCAACGTCCATGTTATTTACTGCATAATCACATATCTGGCGATTGCGTTTCTCTGCATCTATGGACAGAATACGAAGTGTCTTTTCTTCTATCGAGTAATCCTGTTCTATGATATCCCGGATTAAGAGCTCCTTGTCACGTGCCACATACACTATTACAGTAGGAAAATGACGTTTCATTGCAATGGCACCGCACATGTCAAGCGGCATCACGACAAAGTGTCCCTTTGCAAGCACCGCCTCTATATCCTCCATTTTGGTGCCATACTGTATTCCGGCGTACCTTGTCTTTTCAAAGAAATCCTGTGCATTGAACTCCTCCTCCGTCAGGTACCTGTGCTTATCTCCGGGCTTGGTACAGTATGTTTTCGGATTCTCAAACTGCTCCATGGCGCACAGGCTGTCTGAGAGCGCTGTCTTTCCCGAGCCTGATGGTCCGACAAGCGCCACAACTGACGGATTCTTTATATTTTTATTTCTATATAATGACGCATTTATTATCTGCTCCACGAGATATACAAACTCTGTGATATTATTGACCGATAACAGTCCTGTCATTTTTGAATTCCACGGCTTTCGCATGAGCACAGGATATGTGGCCGGTGTCTCAAGCACATTGTGTATGGCATCATCTAAAATAATATCAAACTGCACGAGATTTTTTGCATTGCCAAGTATGATATTTTCTGTCGGGAAATCAGGAAATGCCTCCATTATCTGGCTCGCCCTCACTCCCATGAAGCCCGGTGCCACCGCCGTGATAAAATATACCTCTCCGATATCCATAAGCTTTCTTATCATCCGCTTTGTCTCTTCTGTAGGCTTCTGCCTCTCGTAAAGTGTATTATCCCGGTAAAATTCCTTTATGACAGAGGCTCTGCCGGTATTCTCCCAGGAATCTATATCATCCAGCGTAAGCGGTGGGGTGATATTATATTTTTTGTTTGCCATATCTATGGCTATGCTGTTGAATGGGGCTGTCACATCATCCCAGTCAAGTCCTATTTTAGGTCTTATCATGCTTATCCCTTTCTATTTCGTAACTATTTATAACAAAAAGACCTGCAACAACTGCAAGTCTTAACAAGTAGCGAGGGAGAGACTCGAACTCTCAACCTCCCGGGTATGAACCGGACGCTCTAGCCAGTTGAGCCACCTCGCCATATTTGATTGATACCTTTAAAAGGATGGGACCTACA
>OHPP01001278.1_pt1 | contig 10496 bp, 10 predicted proteins | sample 1577731 | NCBI WGS metagenome assembly OHPP01 (sample SAMEA3879536, study PRJEB24766) | human gut metagenome | biome: human-associated habitat; feature: feces | place: USA | collected 1985/1987
GGAGGCTTTCACGATGGCATATACACCGAAATTGACTTATAAAGGCAAGCCCCTCGTCCGCAAGGACAATGAGCTGTATTACGGCAGCATGACCGATCCCTATGTGTTGTATCTGCAGATTTTGACCACCACCCCGGTGGGCGAGCAGCAGGTAGCCGACAAGGTACACCTGATGCTGCTTTCTACGGATACCACCAAGGCACCGCAGGAGCGCGTAGCGCGCCAGACCACCAAGCACGGCCTGTACAACGCGCTGGACATCGGCGGCATCTGGCTGCAGAAGGCCAACGAGAACCGCTGAATCAATTTAAAATGAACAATGCCGGACAGTCTGCGGACTGCCCGGCATTGCGTTTTTACAGGGACGATTTGGAATGGCCTTCGCGTGCGCTTTGGCCATATTCATAGGAATTTCTTTTTTAGATTGCAATTTTGGAAAATCTGCGGATTTTCCAAAATTGCCTTTTCACGGGCGATGAAGAAGCGTTTACTCCTCGGTCACCTCAAAGTCCAGCGGTTCGCCGCAGTTGGGGCACTTGGGCGCGCCGTCCAGCAGCTCATCCTCCTCAAATACGGCGGTCTTTCCGCAGGCGGGGCAGGTCACCTCGTACTGCACGGGGGCGTCCTTGGCTTCGTCCTCGTCGCCTTCCAGTGCGACCTCAAAGGTCACGCCGCAGTGGGCGCAGTTGGCTTCGCCTGCATCCAGATCATCCTCGCTGACGTAGACGGTCTCGCCGCAGTTGGGGCAGGCCACCTCATAGAAGGGCTCGCTGGCGATGTCGTCATCTCCCGCATCCTCATCCTCGTCGGCTGCGTCGTCATCTTCGTCCTCGGCATCCTCGTCTTCGTACAGGTCGGCTTCCAGATCCTCCAGCTCCTCGCTCAGATCGTTGATCTGGTCGTAGGCTTGGGTCAGATCCTCGTCCATGGCGGCAATGGCATCGGCCATCTCGCCCAGCAGTGCGGCCATGGCCTTGATGATCTTGCCCTCTTTGGTGCTCTCATCCACGCCCAGACCGTCCACCAGGCCCTGCAGGTAGGCTGCTTTCTTGTTCAGTTCCATCTGAAATGCCCTCCTTGTGTATGATACAAAAACCGGGCAAGCGGTTGCCCGCTGCCCGGTATGCGACAAATGATCAGACGCGCTCCATATACTCGCCGGTGCGGGTATCGATGCGGATGTGATCGCCCTCGTTGATGAACAGAGGCACACGGATCTCGGCACCGGTCTCAACGGTAGCGGGCTTCAGGGTGTTGGTAGCAGTGTTGCCCTTGACACCCGGCTCGGTCTGGGTGACTTCCAGCTCGATGAAGTTGGGGATCTCGACGCTGAACACCTTGCCCTTGTAGCTCAGCAGCTTGCACAGCTCGTTCTCCTTGCAGAACTTGAAGTTATCGGGCACGTCGGCTGCGTTGACGGGGATGTCATCGTAGGTCTCGTTGTCCATGAAGTGGTACAGATCGCCGTCCTCGTAGCTGTAGGTCACGTCCTTGCGCTCGATGAAAGCCTGCGGGAACTTTGCGGTGGGGTTGTAGCTGGTCTCGACCACAGAGCCGGTGATGACGTTCTTGGTCTTGGTACGGACAAAGGCAGCGCCCTTGCCGGGCTTGACGTGCTGGAACTCAACGACCTGAAGAACCTGGCCGTCCTGCTCAAAGGTCACGCCATTGCGAAACTCGCCTGCAGAAATCATAGGAATTCCTCCATAAATTTAATCTCAGATGCTTAACGCATATCTCTATTTATTTTACCCAATCTGCCCCTGTTTGGCAAGGGGTTTGGGCAAAAAAGACGATAAAAACACAAAATCTTTTACACATTCCGCGCTGCGCGGTACATTTGCTGCATTGTCTGCGCGTCCTCGGCCTGTGTGCCCGCGCTCTCACAGATGACTACCGGCGCAAGCTTCCGCTCTGCCAGCAGCTCCATCAGGGGCTGGGGCTCCGGGCCGAACTGAGTATCGGCAAAGGTCCAGTGACGCTTTTCGCCGCCCGCCGAGTACTCGATGCGGGAAAAATGCACATGGAACTGCCGGGCGCGGTCATCGCCCAGCACCTCAGCCATGCGGTCCAGAATGGCGGCATAGTCCGCCTTGGTCCGGATGCCGCCCAGCGTGCGGGCGTTCAGGTGGCCGAAGTCGATGCAGGGGGTAATGCGGCTGTCCACGCCGCACAGCGTCAGCACCTCGTCCAGTGTGCCCAGCTGTCCTACCTTGCCCATGGTCTCCGGGCACAGGGTCATATCCTCAAAGCCCGCCTCGTCCAGCGCAGCCACAGCGCGGCGCATGGTATCCAGCGCCTTTTCCAGCGCGGCTTCCCGGCTCTGCTTGCCGCAGCTGCCGGAGTGGAAGATGATGCGTCTGCCGCCCAGCGCCCGGCACACCGCTGCGCTTTGCATCAGGTACTGGATACTGTTCAGCCGCTTATCCTCCTCCAAACTGGACATACTGATATAATAAGGTGCATGGACGCTGAACAGGATGTCCCGCTCCGCAGCAAGGGCAGCCATGCGGGCGGCCTTATCCAGCCCCAGACGCACCCCGCGCCCGCACTGGTACTCAAAGGCGTTCAGCCCCATTTTGGCGGTGTACTCCGGCACGTCCAGGCTGCTTTTGTAGCCTTGGGCGGCAAAGCTGTCGCTGGTGCCTGCGGTGCCGAACCGGATGTTCCAAGCTTCACTCACAAGGTCTTACCTCCCCGGTCGTAGTATTTCTGCCAGTGCTTTTTTTCCCACTTGCGCTTGAGGATGACCTGCGCACCCAAATCCGGCCCGCGGGGGATGACCATCAGCCCGGGAATGCCGTACAGCGCCGCCACCATGCGGTCGGCGTAAAGCTGGTCGCCCACCATGGCCATCTGGCGGTGCTTCACGCCCATGCGGTGCTGCGCCACCATCAGCGCAAAAGGCAGGGGCTTGGCGGCGCGGTACAGGTAAGCAAGACCCAGCTTTTCCGCAAAGGGGCGCACCCGCTTTTCCGCACCGTTGGAGACGATGGTCAGCTTTACCCCGGCCTTGCGCATGATGGCAAGCCACGCGGCCACCTCCTCCGGCAGTTCCTGACTGCGGTCTGCGGTCAGGGTGTTGTCGATATCCAGCACCAGAGCCGTGATGCCCTTGGCGGCAAGCCATTCCGGCGTGATATGGGTAACGTCCTTAAAAACATATTCGGGGGTAATGAGCATAAATAGACCCTCTCAGTCTGCCCTGCGCAAAACAGCTTTAAAATGAAAATAGGGGAACCTGTATAACAGGCTCCCCTACATCGGCGTTAGCAACGCGTTTAAAATCTAAAGCAACGTGCGATTCCAAGCAATCAATTACTTGAACTTGCGCTTGCGGGCTGCTTCGGACTTCTTCTTGCGCTTAACAGACGGCTTCTCGTAAGCCTCGCGCTTACGAACCTCTGCGAGCACACCGCTGCGAGCAGTGCTGCGCTTGAAGCGACGCAGTGCGCTTTCCAGCGACTCGCCCTCTTTAACACGAATTTCCGACATCTTATTCCCTCCCTTGGACCGTGAGGCAGGAATTTCGTTGTTACATGGTAACTAACAGTAGACAGTATAGCGCATTTTATCCGGTTCGTCAACCTTTTTTTGAAAGTTTTTGCTCAAAACTTTTGAAAGATTTTTGAACAGACGCTGCCGGGTGTTTCCTGCGCTAAATCCGCCTCTGCGGGTGATGATATGTTCGCGCTTATTCAGCGGAGCAGCAGTTCTCAGCCCTTGGCAGCCAGATTGACCAGACGGCCCTTGACGTAGATCTCCTTGACCAGCTGCTTGCCTTCCAGCGCGGCAGCCACAGCGGGGTCTGCCTTGGCGGTGGCGATGGCGTCCTCGGCGGTGATGTCTGCGGGCACCTTCAGGCGTGCCTTCACCTTGCCGTTCACCTGCACAGCGATCTCCACAGCAGCCTCCACACACTTGGCCTCCTCGTAGGCAGGCCAAGGATAGTAAGCCAGCTGCTCGTCGTGGCTGTGACCCAGCTTCTCCCACAGTTCCTCGGTCATGTGGGGAGCGAAGGGGTTCAGCAGCTGCACCAGCGTCTCAAACTCGGCCTTGGTCGCGCCGCCGTTGTCGTACAGTGCGTTGACCAGCGTCATCAGCTGGGCAATGGCGGTGTTCATCTTCAGGCTCTCGATATCTGCGCTGACCTTCTTGATGGTCTGGTGCATCAGGGTCTCCATGGCGGGGCGGTAGCCCTCGCCCTCCACCAGCTTGTCGCTCAGTGCCCACACGCGGTCGAGGAAGCGGTTGCAGCCGGCAATGGCAGAGGTCTGCCACGGTGCAGCCTGCTCAAAGTCGCCCATGAACATCTCGTACAGACGCATGGTGTCGGCACCGTACTGGTCCACCACCTCGTCGGGGTTGATGACGTTGCCAAGGCTCTTGGACATCTTCACGATGGGATGGCGTGCCATCTCGCCGTACTTCTCTTCCAGTGCCTTCTCGGCGGCCTTCTGGCTGCCGTACTCCTTCAGCAGCTTCTCCTGCTCCTCAGCGGGCAGGTTGACAAAGCTGTGGGGGTTCAGGCCCAGGATCATGCCGTGGGCGGTGCGCTTCTGGTAAGGCTCGGCAGTGGGCACCACGCCGATATCGTACAGGAACTTGTGCCAGAAACGGCTGTACAGCAGATGCAGGGTGGTGTGCTCCATGCCGCCGTTGTACCAGTCCACCGGAGACCAGTATTCCAGTGCTTCCTTGGAGGCCAGAGCATCCTTGCAGTGGGGGTCCATGTAGCGCAGGAAGTACCAGGAGGAACCAGCCCACTGGGGCATGGTGTCAGTCTCACGGGTTGCGGGGCCGCCGCAGCAGGGGCAGGTGGTCTTGACCCAGTCCTTGTGGCGTGCCAGCGGGGACTCGCCGTCCGGGCCCGGCTCAAAGTCGGTGATGTCCGGCAGGGTCAGCGGCAGGCTGCTCTCGGGCAGGGGCTGCCAGCCGCACTTGTCGCAGTGCACCATGGGGATGGGCTCGCCCCAGTAACGCTGACGGCTGAACACCCAGTCGCGCAGCTTGTAGTTGACCTTATCACGGCCCTTGCCGGTCTCTTCCAGCCAAGTGATCATCTTCTTTTTGGCATCGACGACGGACAGCCCGTTCAGGAAGCCGGAGTTGACCAGCGTGCCGGTGGCAACATCGGTAAAGGCAGCTTCGTCCAGATTGGACGGGGTGTTGCCCTTGACCACTTCAATGATGGGCAGGCCGAACTTCTTGGCGAACTCCCAGTCGCGGGTATCGTGGGCGGGCACGGCCATGATGGCGCCGGTGCCGTAGGTGGACAGAACGTAGTCGGAGATGAAGATGGGGATCTCGGTCTCGTTGACCGGGTTGATGCCCATCACGCCGTCCAGCTGCACGCCGGTCTTTTCCTTGTTCAGCTCGCTGCGCTCAAAGTCGCTCTTGCGGGCAGCTTCGGCCTGATAAGCCTTGACAGCCTCGGCATTCTTGATGATGCCCTTTTCCAGCCATGCCTTGAGCAGGGCATGCTCCGGGGAGATGACCATGTAGGTAGCGCCGAACAAGGTATCGCAGCGGGTGGTATACACGGTCAGGGTGTCACCGGCGGTGGTGCCGAAGTTCACCTCGGCGCCGTGGCTGCGGCCGATCCAGTTCTTCTGCTGGGTGGACACGCGCTCGATGTAATCCAAGCCATCCAGACCGTCGATCAGCTTATCGGCATAAGCGGTGATCTTGAGCATCCACTGGCTCTTGACGCGGTGCACCACCTCGCTGCCGCAGCGCTCGCACACGCCGTTGACAACTTCCTCGTTGGCCAACACGCACTTGCAGCCGGTGCACCAGTTGACGTTCATTTCCTTCTTGTAGGCCAGACCGTGCTTGTACAGCTGCAGGAAGATCCACTGGGTCCACTTGTAGTACTCGGGGTCGGTGGTGTTGATCTCACGATCCCAGTCAAAGGAGAAGCCCAGCGCCTTGAGCTGGCTGCGGAAATGATCCACGTTGCTCTTGGTGACGATGGCCGGGTGGATGTGGTTCTTCATGGCGAAGTTCTCGGTGGGCAGACCGAAGGCATCCCAGCCCATGGGGTACAGCACGTTGTAGCCGTTTTTACGGCGCTTGCGGCTTACCACGTCCAGCGCGGTGTAGCTGCGGGGATGGCCGACGTGCAGGCCTGCACCCGAAGGATACGGGAACTCCACAAGGGCATAGAACTTGGGTTTTTTGTGGTCGATCTCGACGTGGAAGGTCTTTTCGTCCTCCCACACCTTCTGCCACTTGGCTTCAACAGCCTTGTAATCATACTTCATGTTTGTAATCAGCTCCAGACTTTAACCAAAATACCGTTGCTTGGGGGCGTATGCTTTTAAGGTACTTCCGGTATAAACCCTCTCAGTCAGGGCATTCGCCCTGCCAACTCCCCCAAGGGGGCGTTTTTGCTAACTTTCCCTATTGTGCCGCAATAACAAAGAGGACTTTTACCGAAGGTAGACCTGTTTGCCTTAATTATTCAATGCTGCTATCCGGGGTCAGGTACTCCGAGATGTCCACCGGCTCGCCGTCTGCCCACAGGTGCTCCAGATCATAGTAAGCGCGGCTGTTGGGCACAAAGACGTGCACGATGACGTTGGAGTAGTCCAGCAGCACCCAGTTCTTGGAGTCGAAGCCCTCGGTGGTGTAGGGCTCGATGCCCTTCTGAGAAAGCACGTACTCCACCTCGTCGGCCAGAGAGGCCACCTGCGTGGTGGAGGTACCGGAGGCGATGACGAAGTAATCGGTCAGGACGGTCAGGCTTTCCACCTTGAGCACCCGCACATCCTGCGCCTTCTTCTTGTCCAGAATCTTGGCGATCTCAATGGCAAGCGCCTTGCTGTCGTTGAAATTATCCATGTGTTTCTCCCTTCTGTCGGAACACGCCCGCACCCGGTGTGCAGGGCCTTGTTTTCTGTTTTTACTGTCCGGTGCCCGCTGCCTGACCATCGGTGGTCACAGCGCCGGAAAGGTCGGTATCGCCGCTGAGGATGGCGTCATCGGATTCCTTATCGATGCGTCCCATATACTGCACGTTGGCATCGGTGGATGCGCTGCCGTGGGGCCACTGGTCGGTGACCATGTGCAGCTCGCTTACCTCCACCGGGCCGGTGTAGGTGCAGAAATACTGGTTGAGCAGGTTTGCGATGGAGCCGGCATCCGGCACCACGCAGGAGTAGCCGGCAAAGGAGTCGGTCTTGCCCACGTTGGGCACGCCCATGAACACCGGCGTCTGCGCCAGAATGATGTTGGAGCTGTCGATCTTGAGGAAGGACGCCAGCAGCTTTGCGATGGTGGTGATATCCATATCCGTGTGGATATAGTCCTTGAAGATCAGCGGCAGCTGGTTCAGGATATCGGTAATGCCCATGGCGCGGGCGCGCTTGAACAGACCTGCGTAGAAGTAACGCTGCATATTCAAGCGGTCGATATCGGAGTTTGCGTAGCCGTCGCCGTGGCGGCAGCGCACAAAGAACTCTGCCGAGGCACCGTCCAGATTGCGGTAGCCCTTCAGCAGCTTACTGCCGCCGTAGGACATATCCCGGGGGATATACACCTCGATGCCGCCGAAGTTATCCACCATTTCCACCAGCGCCTGCATATCAATGGTGACATAGTAGTCGATGGGCAGGTGGTACTGGTCGTAGATGACATCTGCCAGCGCGGCAATGCTGCCGCCGTTGGAAAGCGCCACCGAGTTGATCTGGTAGTTGGAAACGGCATAGGTCTTGCCGTTGGAAAGGGTAAGCTTGCGGTTCTGGGTGGTCACCAGCGTGTTGCGGGGGATCTGCAGCATCTGGAGCGCACCGCCCTTGATGTCGAACTGGCAGTACAGGATCATATCCGTCATGCCATCGTTGGAGCTGGCGTCGCTGTAAGAGCGTCCCTCTTCAAAGTCGATGCCGCAGACCAGAATGTTGACCACATCACCCTTGTACTCCTCGGCGGTCTGGATCTCCTGTACGATGGAGGGGGCACTTTCCGCCGGGCGGATACTGTCCTCCACCTTGTTCACAAGGCTCACACCGTACACCACCACACCGGAGATCACGGCGATCACCCCCATCACAATGGCAAAGGGCAGCCACAGCGGGGTCTTTTTCTTCTTTTTGCGGCGGCGCGGTGCGTCATTCCCGCCCATGTCGGGCTGTGCCGGGCGGCGGGGCGGCGGGGCGTGCTGTGCCCCGGCGGTGCTGCGGGTGTTCTGCTCCGGGGCAGCCTGCGGGGCGCGCGCCGCCTGACCCGGGCGGCTGAGTGAGCGGTCTGTATTGATATGGCGTGGCGTTTGGCTCATGCTTTTTGTATCCTCCAGCTTTTCACTGCTCTGCAGAGTTTTTCACCTGCAGACCTGTCATATCCTTCAGTATAGCATGGTACGGCAAAATCTGCAATTGTTTTATCCGGGGATGTCCGGAACCATTTTTAATCGGCATCCGGCTCTTCACCCTTCATTCTGCCCGCTGTGCGCTAAGATATCCTCGTAGGCGGCCTTGCTTTCGGGGTCTAAGGGCTTGCCCTCGGACAGCACAAAACCGTTCGTCTGCCGGAGCGCTGCCAACATGGCTGCGTCCAAGTCCTTCATTTCCAGCTTGCGCAACTTCTCCACCCCGGGCCAGTCCCGCTCGGCACTGGTCATATCGGCCAGATACAGGATCTTATCCAGCTGGGTCATGCCCGCCTTGCCTGCGGTATGGCAGGCAATGGCGCTGAGCACGGCTTCGTCGGTCACGCTCCATTCGGTGCGGGCCAGAATGGACGCGCACACGCCGTGCCACACCGGCGTGGGGCGTGCTTCGCCGCCCTGCGCGTATTCCGGGTGCGCCTGCATGATGGCGCGCATCTCGTCCTTGGGCAGTTCCTTGGCGGCATCGTGCAAAAGCGCAGCCAGTGCGGCCTGCTCCGGGTCGGTGCCGTAGTGCTTAGCCAGCTTGACGGCCATTTTTTTCACGTTGATGGTATGCTCGTAGCGCTTATCGCTCAAGCGGCTGCGCACAAGCTCTTTTGCCTGTTTCAGATCCATTTATCTGCTACTTCCTTCTATGTTCCGGTATAGTCCTTCCCGCCGGATGACGCTGCGCACTTCCTCCGGCAGTTCGGCTTCGCACTCCTCTCCGGCGGCAAGCCGGGCCCGCAGCTGGCTGCTTGCCATAGGCAGCGCCTGCACGGGGGCAAACAGGATGCGTCCGCCCGACGGGTCCAGCTGCTTTGCCTTTGCGTGCAGCGCCGGGGCATCGCCGATATCCCGGCTGGTGACCACCACCCGCGCAATGCGCAGGATATCCTGCCAGCGGTGCCAGCCCTCAAAGCTGAGCAGCATATCGCTGCCAATGGCAAGATACAGCACAGCGCCGGGATTTTCCCTTGCCAGCATTTCCAGCGTGAGCACGGTATAATTGCGGCTGCCCGCTGCGGCCTGCGCCACCTCCCAGCCGCTTACTTCCAGCGGCGGCATTCCGGGCTCCTGCGCCAGTGCCGCAAAGCACCGGCACATTTCCAGCCGCAGCGCACCGGAGGCGTTTGTTCCCTCCTTAAAAGGAGAGGTGCCTGCCGGCATCACCACGATCTTATCCGGGTGCACACGGTCTGCCGCTGCACGCAGATTATTCAGGTGGCCGTTATGGGGCGGGTCAAAGCTGCCGCCATAGAGAAGGATCTTCATCTTACTTCAGCAGGGCAGCGTAGGCGCTGTCCTTTTTCTTTTGCAGATACAGCACGAACTTGGAGCCGATGACCTGCACGCAGTCTGCGCCGGTGGCCTCGGCCAGCTTGGCAGCGGCCTCGCGGGCGTTGTACATGCTGTTTTCCAGCACCTTGAGCTTGATCAGCTCCCGGGCATCCAGACAGTCCTTGACGCCCTGGATCAGGGTCTCGTCGATCTCGCCCTTACCCACGATATAAACGGGGTCCATGGTATTTGCCTTGCCGCGCAGAATAGCGCGCTGTTTGCTAGTCAGCATAGTTTTTCTCCTTTATTTTCAATAGAACTTATTTTTTGTCTGTGAAATGAAACTGACGCAGTCAGTTTCATTTCACTCCCCCAGAAAGCCCGGCAGCTGCTTTTCCAGCGCTGCCAGCGCGTTGCCGCGGTGGCTGATGGTGTCCTTTTCGTCCGGGGTCAGCTGGGCGTAGCTGCGGTTCTCGGTGTTGGGGCGCTTGTCCGTTTTGCCCACGCCGCAGTCGGCGGGGATGAACAGCGGGTCGTAGCCAAAACCGTAGTCGCCGCACAGCCGCGTAAAGGCGATGCTGCCCGGGCACTCGCCCATGCAGGTCAGGTGCCGACCGTCCGGCAGGATGAAGCATACTGCCGAGACGAACTTTGCCCCCCGCTGCCCGGCAGGCACCGCCTGCATGGCAGCCAGAAGCTTATCGTTGTTGGCTTCATCGTCACCGTGGTGGCCGCAGTAGCGGGCGCTGTACACGCCGGGTGCGCCGTCCAGCGCGTCCACACACAGGCCGGAGTCATCGGCGATGGTAGGCAGGCCGCTGGCCTTGCAGATGGTCTCTGCCTT
>OHPP01001283.1_pt1 | contig 10443 bp, 6 predicted proteins | sample 1577731 | NCBI WGS metagenome assembly OHPP01 (sample SAMEA3879536, study PRJEB24766) | human gut metagenome | biome: human-associated habitat; feature: feces | place: USA | collected 1985/1987
TCCCCTTTGGCCGCCCTCACCCGCCCAGTCCAGTTAATGGCCGAGCTCGGCCATTAACCTAACCAGCCAAACCCAACCAGCCAAACTGCCCCAAACCAAACCAACCAAACACCCCCAAACTAACCCCACGCAAAAATGGCCACTCCCTCTCCAAAGCCTCCCTACTGGAAAGCCACCATCCCTAACGGGCGGCGCAGGGCACCATGGCATGACTACCATGCCAGGTGCATCTACATGGTGACTGCCAACAAGCATGCCGCAGCGCCCACATTCGGCCGCCTCATCATCCCCGAAGATTTAACCCAGGCATATATCGACTCATCTGCCGCCGGCAAAATAATAATTGACGCAATCAGGGACACCCCATCGCATAATCCTGAAATACGGATACTTGAATTCGGGCTTATGCCTGATCATTTCCACCTCTTGCTGTTTGTAACCCGCCCTATGAGACGGACACTCGGAGAAATCGTTCAGGCAATCAAGGCAACCGTTACCCGTAAAGTACGGGAAGAATACCAATCGCCGGATCTGGTTGTATTTGAACCGGGATTTCATGACAGGATATTAATGCACGAAGGCCAGTTGGCAACTTTATACCAATATATCCGCGACAACCCTCGTCGGCTGGCCGTAAGGCAACGATACCCGGAACATTTCAGACGCGTCAACGCGCTCGAAATCGGAGGCAAGAGCTATCATGCCTATGGCAATTTCCAACTGTTGGAGTATCCCTTCAAACAACAAGTGCTGGTGCATCGGCACTACTCGGATGAGGAAAACCACCGGTTGAAGTCCCAGTGGCTGTATACGGCTGCCAATGGCGGCGTGCTTGTCTCGCCATTTATCTCCCCCGCAGAGAAAGCCATCCGCACAGAAGCGGAAGCCCTCGGCTCCCGTTTCATCGTGATAACAAACGAACAGATGGATGCCCGTTACAAACCCTCCGGCTCAGACTTCAACCTATGTGAGACCGGCCGCATGCTCATCATCTCCGCCGACCTCCCCACACCATTATCCCGCCAAAGCTGCCTCGCCATGAATTCACTTGCAGAACGCATCTGCCAGGAAACACAAACACAGGGCTGATTCTTCGTTTGCAAGAATCAGCCCTGTGTTTTTTATGGTTTTATGAACTATGCCGCCTGATGGCGGTGGGAAATATACTAAGAGAAAAGAATGAGGGGATTATTTGGCGCGGAGGGAGGACCACCAGAGGTAGGCGATGAGGAGCGCATAGGCGATGAGGCCATAGACTTGCAGCATGCCGTGAAAACACATCTGACAGTATGTTAAACTGGTGACAGTATGTTAAACTGGAGAAGCACACCTTGTTAACAATCTTTAACTAATAGGGGGGGTAAAATGAAACTTTGTTTATACCTTTGCAAGGTGCTCTTTATGTATTACCGTGAAAACCATTCAAATACCTAAGCGCGTACAATCAGGCCATTATCCGGGTAACTCTCATAATATTCACAATCATATATTTCTTCTATGAAAAAGTTATTGTTTTTCATTATCACATTCATGATATGCGCGTCGGCATCTTTCGCAGCCATAACGGCGTTGCATATCCACACTGCTTCGCATGGGGTAATTACACTGCTCCTCGAAGATGAACCGGAACTGACCTTTAATGATGACCGCTCGATAACCGTCGAAGTAAAGGCCGACCCGACAGCAGAGCCTGTATCAATATCGTTTGACGATGTGCAATCCTGTGATTACGGCGAAAAGGACAAATATTCCGGTATCACCAAAACCGATGCAAATCCCGGAGATGCCATTTGTGTAAAAATCGGTGCAGAAGCCGTTGTTTTCACCGGCATCGCTGACAATGCTGCCGTGGAAATTTACAACATCTCCGGTAACAGAGTCTTTTCGGAAGCATCGGCCGACGGGGCATTCTCACTGCGCCGTAACATTGTCGGGCATGGCGTCTATATTGTCCGTATCGGTAAGTTTGTCACGAAGTTATCGCTCTAAACAGACACACAGGTTTTTTAATGATTTAGATTATACTTATGAACAATACATTTAAAACAATTACAACGGCCATCGCACTGACCGCAGGTATTTTCGCCCAGGCAGATCCCCGCGAAGTTGTCCGGATACAATACAACGATGGAATCGTTGACTACATACCTGCCGACGACATCGCCCGAATCTCGTTTGCACGCGGCGTGGATACCGGCAGCGAGCTTTACACGTTAGTCAATGAACGCTTCGATTTTCTGAAAGAAATTCTCACGTTTTACAATGGCCATTTCGCCATCGGCTACGGAGGCATCCTGATAGGGCTCGACTGTATGACAGAGGATATGAACGTCCCCGACAGCGGCTACAATTGGTTTAGAGAATGGTGCATATTCAATACCCAGTCACCGCTATATCATCCGACAGGCTATATGTGGGCCATGATGTACTCCACTATTCACGGCTGCAATTCGATAATCAGCAACCACGCCGCCTCGTCAGAAGAAAGCCGTCTGCTTTTGGCTCAGGCACATGCCCTACGTTCATGGGCATATTGGAATCTGGTGCAGATGTATGCCCCCAACTACCATTTTGCGCCGCAAGCCCCGGGGATAGTCATTCTTCCGGAAAACTCCGGACGCGACGGCACATATCCGCTTTCAACGGTTGAAGATGTGTATTCCGCCATTTTGGCCGACATCAATCTTGCAATAGACAATCTGAAGGAGATATCCATGGATCCCGCGCACATCAACGTGACCGTGGCAAAGCGGTATATCAACCTGGGGGCGGCCTATGGCCTTCGTGCCCGCTACAAGCTGACGATGCACCGCTACGCCGACGCTGCAGCTGATGCCTCCATGGCGATAGAGGCATCCTCAGGGCGCCCGCTTCTGCCTGCTGCCGCTGCCTATCCAGGTTTCAACGATGCAAAGCTCGGCAACTGGATGTGGGCTATTACCATTAATCCCGACGATGCATCCACCAAAAATAATGTTTGTAATTTTACCTCGCAGATCTGTTCGATATTCGATGGAGGATACTGCAATTTCGCCGTGCCCAAATGCTGCGGAAAAGCGCTCCATCAGTATCTTGAGGCGCAAGGCAATGATGTGCGGCGCATGTGGTTTACCGATGAATCCGGTAAAAACAAGAACCTCACTCCGGCCCAACAGAAGGTTGTCAATTTGTCTTACGAGACTCCCCGTATGCCATATCTCAACGTTAAATTCGACAACTATCAGGGGCGGGTGGTGCATCCGGTTCCTGCATCCGATATCCCTTTGATGCGAATAGAGGAGATGTATCTCATCCGGGCAGAAGGTCTGGCCATGTCTGGAAATGTTGATGAGGCACGCAATGTTCTTACCGATTTTGTTGCCACTTATCGTAATCCGGGCTATTGCCAAGCCACCGATGCCAAGACGCTCCAGAACGAAATCATCTGGCAGCGTCGTGCCGAGTTCTGGGGCGAGGGCCTTGTGTACTTTGACAAACTGCGCCTGCAGCTCGACATGGACCGCTTCGGCGATGAGGCTGTACCTGACCGTTATATCCTGCGTATCCGTGGCAATTCCAAGTTCATGCTCTGCCGTTATCCTAAAGTCGCTCCCCAAGTGGAAGGCTTCGACTATGAACAAGAATCTGCACTCCCGGTTTATGGGCCGGCCGGCAACTGGAACGAATAACAAACACCTTCTTCACTACTCAACACATTTTTAATATGAAAAAACTTCTATTGTCACTGCTGTCTTTGACCGTGCTGATGGTCTGTGCACAGACCATCATTATGAAGGTAGAGATGAAGGATGGCACTGTGAGATATATCGATACCGACGCTGTGGATGAATTCAGTTTTCTCCAACTTGAGGAAATCCCCGAAACACCCGTTGACAATTATCTGACCGAAAACCTCTGGGACAATGCCCGGTGGTACCATAAGTCGTTATTCACAAATATTGACCACAATGTCAAAGTGACGGACCGATATGTGGCCAACAATCCTACAGACCACACGATTGTCATCTCAGGCTGGGGCAACGGATGCAGATCCATTACTCTACGAGGTGTCCAGACATACGCCGGGGTTAACCTGGAAATTCCATGCCAGTCAACCGGCTACCATCACCCGGAGTACGGCGAGATATGGATTGCAGACGCCGATCACTACAATGCCGATGTGCTTGGCCAGGAATACGTGGCCAGAAAGCTGTCGTATTACGACTCATACTATCTGATGCGTCTTGATGTGGTGTATTACGCCCCTGATTATCAAGACGGCAAGACATTCAGTTCAGCCGCAGTTGAATACATTACGGCACCTTATTATGCCCCGGTTAACTTCAAGTATGAAATCACAACCGACAACAATAAATTTTCCGCAAACATTCAGGCTTCTACATACGATGGTATTGTGGATCATATCGAGGCCTGCTGGGATGCCGTTGCCGGATATGATGACAATCTTCAAACCCGTCTCACAGAAAAGCTCAACAGCGAAGGTGGCACCAGATTTTCTATTTCCGATAATCCAGCCACCATTTTCACGGTTGAACCGGATGCGGAGCATTGCGGCGTAATGATAGTATATAAGGCATATGATTTCGAGGGAAATATAATCGGTGACGCAACTGCCGTTTCCTCAAATTATTTCACCATATACGAGTTCTCCGGATTAGAATCAGAAGTAACGTCAGGAGAACTGCATAGCATTCTCTATGCCGGTGATTACCCTGCTGACCTGTCCGTAAGATACAATCCTTCAGAGGGAGTAATGGGTGCAACTTACCGCATAACTATAGGCGCACCGGACGCAATCGTTGTCACAGCCGACAATATTTACAACCGCAATGCCGACAACAATATAGATGTATATATCCCTGAAACGGAGATGACAACTGATGTAGGTGACGGAAATACGCTTTGTGTTGCCACAACAGACTGGTTTTCCGAGAATATCCGTCAGATTCCCACCGAGCCGAGTTATTATTCGCCTGAAAACGGAGTAATGAAACTCCATGTGATATATTACCCCAAAGAGATTCCAGGTCGATATTACATCGTTGGCAACGAGTATTTCGTACATGAAGGTCCTGAGTTTGACAAACCTTATGTCGCACCCATTACAACAAAAGTAACCGAAATTGCAGACAAAGGCGATGGAACCAAAGATGTCATTGTGAAGTACACTCAGGCCAGACACAAGGCTGACAATATAAAATCCATTGTCACGGAGCTGAGTGTTGAGAGTGCAGTTGATTACATAGTGGAAAACTCCGGACAGATTACGCCTGTATCCTGCAATAACTCCCGGGAAGGCTCCTTCATTCTCAACACTTCTCTCTCAGGCGATTTGAGAGTGGTATCTGTGCTTTTTGACACTGACGGCAATGTTATCGGATCTGCCTCCGACAATCTATACATCAAGGACTTTTCTCCTGACAAATGGACATATCTCGGCCAGACTCTCTTCGAAGACGGTTGGATAGCCGGCGTGCTGGAGGAAGGAGCGCCGGCAGCAGCTGCAGACAATTCCTGGAATGTAGACCTTTATCAATCCAGAACCGATCCGACACTTTATGCCATCGATAAACCGTGGTCGAAACAGACCGCATGCCCCTATGCTGAGCAGAACACAACAGGAGCCCTCGCAGACATGGCTCTGATACAGTTCCACATCTATGATGGGTATGTATTTGTAACGCCACAACGTTCCGGTTTTACACCAAGCCCAATCAACAAAGAATTAATTATCAGCAATATAGAAGGAGAAATGCTTGCAGAATATCCTGACGCTTCCATACAGGACATTATCGATGCCATGGCAAACAGCCAATACGCCCAATCCACATTTGCCAATAATATCGTAGAAATTCTTTGTCCGACAATATGGATAGGGTCTGATCTATATTCAGCAAAACAACCATGCAGAATCCATTTCCCGGCAGAAGTTGAGCAAGCCGTATCATATCAGCAGCCGAACGGGGCACGAATCTCCAGAACAAAGTTGCCTGACGTTCCGAATCTTGACATTATGCCCATAATGCAAATAAGTGAATCCAAATCAAGGATTGCTGGAACTCTCTTCCAACCGTCCTTGACTCTCCATCATATTAATTAATCTGATTCTACAGGAATTTATTCAGACAAAACCAACGATTGTCCGATATAATGATGTGACACAAACCATTAATATTATGGCATAATAACAGACCCACAGGGCTGATTCTCGCAAGTGAAGAATCAGCCCTGTGGGTTTTATGGGGTGCAGACAATGCAGTCTGTTGGTAGCGAAGTTTTTGCGTCCGGAGGGCGGCAAATAATCTGCTACCGAAGGGTGGCGAGGGGATTATTTGGCGCGGAGGGAGGACCACCAGAGGTAGGCTATGAGGAGCGCATAAGCGATGAGGCCATAGACCTGCAACATGCCGGCCGACACTCCACATACATATTCATAGCCGAAGAAGCGGGTAAGGGCGGCAAACACACCGAACAGGGCGCCCCCGGCAATGAGGCCGGAGGAGATGAGTGTGCCACGGTCGCGGCGTGCCTCGTTCACTTTCTTGTCCTTAGAGCTGTTACCCACGAACCATGCCACGGCACCGCCTACAAGGAGCGGTGTATTGAGCGACAGGGGTATGAACATACCCAGGCAGAATGCCAAGGCCGGAACGCCGAGCCAGTTGAGCAGCAGAGCGAGAACAACGCCGGTCATGTAAAGAATCCAGGGGGTGTCGCCACCCATCATTAGCGGCTCGATGACCTTGGCCATGGCGTTGGCCTGAGGTGCCACAAGGGCATTCTCACCCGAGAAGCCGTACACCTGGTTGAGCACCAGAATCACACCGCCGACGGTGGCTGCCGACACCAGTGTACCGAGGAATTTCCACTGTTCCTGACGGCGTGGGGTCGAGCCAAGCCAGTATCCAACCTTGAGGTCGGTGACGAAGCCGCCGGCCATCGAGAGTGCGGTGCAAACCACACCTCCGATAACCATCGAGGCCACAATGCCGGAAGTTCCGTTAAGACCGATGGCCACGAAGATGGCCGATGCTATGATAAGGGTCATGAGCGTCATGCCCGAAACAGGATTTGAACCCACTATGGCGATGGCATTGGCCGCAACGGTGGTGAACAGGAAGGCGATAAGGGTAACCACCACCCATGCGATGATGGCCTGCCACCAGCTGTCGATGACACCGAAACGGAAGAACAGCAACACGGCAACAAGGGCCAAACCGATGAAGAACACTATGTGCTTCATCGATATGTCCCACTGCCAGCGCTGCGGACGTTCGGCTGCTGCCGCACCACCCTTGAACTCACGGCCTGCAAGCCCGACTGCCTGACGGATGATGGGCCACGACTTGACGATGCCGATGACACCGGCCATGGCGATACCGCCGATACCGATCATGCGGGCATAATTGCTGAAAATCTCGTTGGAGCTCATGGCCGCAATCTCTGCATTGCCGTATGTTCCCATCAGGGGGATAATCACCCACCACACAAAGAACGAACCGGCGCAGATGATGAAGGCGTAACGCAAGCCGATGATGTAGCCCAGACCGAGCACGGCGGCTCCTGTGTTGCAGCTCAGCACAAGCTTTGTCTTTGCGGCAATGGCTTCACCCCAGCTCCCGACCGTGGTTGTGAGCGTTCCGGCCCAGAAGCCGAAGATCTCAACTACATAGTCGTATATACCACCGATCAGCGAGGCTATGACGAGAGTCTTGGCCTGTGAGCCGCCGGCAGCTCCGGCGGTCTGTCCGCTTGCGAGTACCTGAGTGGTGGCGGTAGCCTCCGGGAAGGGGTATTTGCCGTGCATGTCCTTCACGAAATATTTTCGGAAGGGGATGAAGAACAGGATTCCGAGCACACCGCCGAGCAGAGAGCTGAGGAATATCTGGAAGAAGTTCACCGAAATCTCGGGATACTTGGCCTGAAGGATGTAGAGAGCCGGAAGTGTGAAAATGGCTCCCGCCACAATCACGCCAGAGCATGCTCCGATGCTCTGTATGATTACATTCTGCCCGAGGGCATTCTTCTTGTTCAGGGCGCTCGACAGACCCACTGCAATGATAGAGATGGGGATGGCGGCCTCGAACACCTGCCCAACCTTAAGCCCGAGATAGGCAGCCGCGGCGCTGAAGATGACGCAGAGCACCAGACCCATCAGCACGGAATAGACCGTGACCTCACGGTACTGGCGCGCCGGATGCATCAGCGGGCGGTATTGCTCATCGGCGCCGAGTTCGCGGAACGCGTTTTCGGGCAGTTCCACAGGATCCACATCGTTGGCGAATCCCTCCGCCTCGGGTGCGGGCGGCATAGCGGTTTTACTTTTTTCCATATCGTGAATTTATAAATTTATTGTCATTTTTCGGCAACATGCTGTGTTGCGGCTGCGGTACGGGCGGCATCATTGCTGCGGACGGGAGAGGATGTCGAACGTGTCGACCACAATCTCCGTAACCGACCGCTTTATGGCATTGGCGTCCTGCCATGCCCGCGTGCGCAATTTCCCTTCGATATATAGCTTTGTGCCTTTTGTGATGTAGCGTTCAGCCGTCTCGGCATGGCGGTCCCACATCACTATGTTGTGCCATTCGGTGCGTTCGGGCACCTGCACACCCTGTGCTGTGGTATAGGCGGGGTCGGACGTGGCAAGCGAGAAGGTGGCATACGGACGGCTCCCGACATATTTTATCTCCGGATTCCTCCCCACATTTCCCACAAGTATCACTTTATTTACCGACATGCGACAGGCTGGTTTAATGTTTTACAGCTACTTATTTGTTTGAAATCCAAATTTAGCACAATTTACGCTAAATCCGCGCGATTTGCACAGGAAAATTCAAATCAAAAATCAGATATGGAACCGCACGGACGCCGACAGGCTGCGCGGAAGCATCGGGCCGTAGATGTAACCCGAATCACGCAGATACCCCTGGTCAAAATGTTTCTGATAGCTGTTGAAGATGTTGGAGATGCCTATGCCCAGGTCTATGCATCCGCTGTGCATTATCTTGAACTCGTAGTTGAGCTTGAATCCGAGGTCAAAGAAATCGGGCGTTGTCTCGGCCACATCCACCGGCGTGCCAGATCCCTCCATGTGCTGCACGAGCATCGAACCGCTGTAGGTGCCGTTGAGCGATGCACGGAAACTGCGGGTAATGTTGTAACTTATCATCAGATACCCATAGAGGTCGGGGGTGCGGAACATCCGCTTTTCCGGAGCCACCGCCGGGTTCTCACTCCAGTATTCCGGAGTTTTGTAGCGGCTCCGCTGCCATGTCAGACCGGCCTGCAGGTCGACCCTTGCAGGAAACGAGGCTTTCGCCTCGACGTTCACGCCCCACACCGTGGCGCCCGAACCGTTGTAACGCTCGAGCACGGCATTGCCCTGATCGTCGGGTTCGTCAAGCTTGCGCAGGGCGAACACATCGCGCAGGTCGGTGTAGAAACCTTCGATCATCAGATTTGTCTGCACATTGCCGAAACGGTGATACATGTCGGCCGAACCGCTGAAACTGTTGCTTTTCTCATGTGTCAGACCCGGAGCCAGAACGGTGACCAGACGCTCACCGCCTACCACGGCCACGTGGAAATCCTCGGCATAAGCCTGCGGCGAGCGGAATCCGGTGGAGTAGGACAGACGGAAATTGAAATTATCCGACGGATTGAAACGGATGTTTGCGCGCGGCGACAGGATTGCATTGCGGATCAGTGAGTTTTTGTCGATGCGGCAGCCGATGAGGAATCCCCAACGGTCGTCGCGCCATTCGTTCTGCAGATAACCGCTGTAGATGTTGACGCGTTGCACCACATTGTGGTCATAACTCAGGGTGACATCATGCAGATAGTTATGATTGTACTCCACTCCGGCAATGAGTTCGGAGGGCATGAACCACAGGCGGCTGAACGAGTGGGTCCATTGGGCGCCTGAACTGATTACGAGGTCGTGGGTGGTGCCGTAGGCGTTCGGATCCATCTCACTGCCGTAATAACTGTTGCGTTTGGTGTTCTGCAGGGCGGCGAATACATTGAGATGGTCGGCACGGCTGCGCGACCACAGGTCGAACGACGCCTCGCCTCCGTGGATGTTGTGGTCCACCTGCTCGGCCACCATGGCCTGATGGGCCTGCAGGTCAAGATTGTCGCCACCACGGCGGTACTCGTGCGTGCCGTGATATTCCAGCGTCAGGCGTGTATCATCGGACGGACGCATGAACGCGCGCGCACCCAGGGTCTGGGTTTTAAGCTGTGCTATTTCGGTGAAACCGTCGCCGTCGTGGTCGTAACCGTCGCGTACGCGGTTCTGCCCGTAGACAAAAAGCCCCAGACGGTTGTTGCCGTTCACCACCGATGCATTCACCGTGGTGTTGTTGTCGAGTTTGCCGGTGATGCCTACTGAGGTGAGGCTGTGGGCGGCTTCGGCATAATTCACCACCGGGTCGCGGG
>OHPP01001291.1_pt1 | contig 10380 bp, 8 predicted proteins | sample 1577731 | NCBI WGS metagenome assembly OHPP01 (sample SAMEA3879536, study PRJEB24766) | human gut metagenome | biome: human-associated habitat; feature: feces | place: USA | collected 1985/1987
ACCCGCCGCCGTCGAACCGTTCTCCCGAATCGTTACCAAACATACGCACCAGACGCACTGCATCATCGGTGCCCGGGCGCAGGGGATCAACGACGCGGAGCGGCTGCCGCTGGCGCTGCTGGTCAACCTGCTCGGCGGCCCTTCGGCCAACTCCCTGCTGAACGTGCTGGTGCGGGAGAAAAACGGGCTTTCGTACAACATCGAAGCCTCTTACACGCCTTACAGCGACAGCGGCATCGTGGCCATCTATTTCAGTTGCGACCACGACAACACGGATCACTGCATCGAGCTGATCGAGGGAGAGCTGGAACGGCTCCGCAACACGCCGCTCTCGGCGCGGCGGCTCTCGATGGCCAAGAAACAGTTCATCGCCCAACTGGCGATCTCGATGGAGAGCAACGAAGGTTACATGCTCGGTGCGGGCAAAAGTTTCCTGGCGCACCGCGAGGTCGATACGATGGAGGAGGTTTATCGCAAAATACAGGCTCTCACGGCCGAAGACCTGACCGACGTAGCTTCGTCGGTCTTCTCCTCACCGTCGCGCCTCATCTATAAATAACGGTTTTCAACGATCGGACACACACTAATATGGATGCACTCGAACGATATATTCACGACCTTTCGTCGCCGGAAGAGGATCTTCTGCACGAACTCGACCGCCAGACGCATCTGCGGGTCGTCCAGCCCCGCATGCTCTCGGGGCATATCCAAGGGAAGCTGCTGGAGCTGTTCGTGCGGATGCTACGGCCCCGCAACATCCTGGAAATAGGGACCTTTACAGGTTATTCGGCCCTCTGCATGGCCGCCGGGCTGGAAGAGGACGGCGTGCTCGACACGGTGGAGGTGGACGACGAGCTGGAGGAGTTCGCCGCCTCGTTCTTCCGCCGCAGCCCGCACGGACAAAAAATCCGTCAGCATATCGGTTCGGCACTCGATATCGTCCCGACACTCGGATATACGTTCGACCTCGTATTCATCGATGGCGACAAGCGCGAATACCCGGACTACTACCGGATGCTAATGGGTGACGGAGGAAGCAAAACGTTGGTGCACAGCGGATCGATATTGATCGCAGACAACATCCTCTGGTCGGGCAAGGTGGTGGAACCGGTGGCTCACAACGACCGCCATACGCAGGCGCTGCTGCAATTCAACCGCATGGTACTTCAGGACGAGCGGGTGGAAAGCGTGATCGTCCCGATCCGCGACGGACTGAACCTGATCCGGGTAAAATAGGACAGCCGTCTGCCGATAAAGGCAGGGCAGGGCAGGAAAGGGCAGGAAAGAAAACCCGGCAAGCAAGCAAGCGAACGGCCGGCAGACAACGGGAAAAAACGGCTCTGTAACGACGAAATTTGAAAAAAGCGACCGATATGGAATTGAGTGAATTGCAAAAACGGGTGGACACATGGATCCGCGAATACGGTGTCCGCTATTTCAGCGAACTGACCAACATGGCCATCCTGACCGAGGAGGTGGGGGAGCTGGCCCGCGTCATGGCCCGCAAATACGGCGACCAATCCTTCAAAGCGGGGGAGACGGAGAACCTCGCGGACGAGATGGCCGACGTACTGTGGGTATTGGTCTGCCTGGCGAACCAGACGGGTGTGAACCTCACCGAAGCCCTCGAAGCCAACTTCGCCAAGAAAACGGCCCGCGACAAGGAGCGGCACCGCAACAATCCCAAGTTATGAACCGAAACCCCGAAAAGCGGTGATAATAATATCGTATCCGAGAAAGGGGTTCGGGAGAGGGTGAGAATCACAAACGCGGCCACAGGCTGTGAATAAGCGACTGTCGGACAATGGGAAATTGAAAAATATAATAATTGCCTGATAGGTATTCCGGGCGATTACGTTCCCGAATTGTTCCGGCAGGTTATGTACGACGGAAGTCATTATCGACAAAATACGGCCCTTCCGACAAACCATCTTCCGGCAAACCGCCCGATAAAAGCGGGATCGGATACGAAAAGCCCGTAATCCCCCGAACAAGGGGCGATACCGCGATAAAATACGGAACTGTTACCTGTAATCAAATACTTTAGAGTTATGAAATACAATTTCGACGAGATTATTCCGCGACGGGGTACCAACTCCGTCAAATGGGATCTGGCCACAGACGAACGGGTGCTGCCTATGTGGGTGGCCGACATGGATTTCCGCGCGGCCCCGCCCGTACTCGACGCCCTGGAACGACGGCTCCGCCACGGCGTTTTCGGCTATACGAAGGTCCCCGACGCCTATTTCGAAGCCGTGAAAGGGTGGTTCGGCAAACGGCACGGATTCCGCATCGAAAACGAGTGGATCCTCCCGACTACGGGCGTCATTCCCGCCCTTTCGGTCATCCTGAAGGCCCTGACCGAACCGGGCGACAAGGTAATCCTTCAGACGCCCGTTTACAACTGTTTCTTCGCCGTGCTGGAGCGTACCGGCCGTCAGCCGCTCGCCAATCCGCTCATCAACGAGAACGGCGCCTATCGCATGGACTTCGAAGATCTGGAACGCAAGGCGGCGGACCCGCAGGCCAAGCTGATCTTCCTGTGCAATCCCCACAACCCGGCGGGCCGGGCCTGGACCGCCGAAGAGCTTACCCGCCTCGGGGAGATCTGCCTGCGGCACGGGGTAACGGTCATATCGGACGAAATCCACTGCGACCTGACGCTCGACGGCCATCGCCACATTCCGTTCGCCTCGCTGAACGAAGAGTTTCTGCGGCATTCGGTCACCTGCACCGCCCCGAGCAAGACCTTCAACATCGCCGGTCTGCAAGCAGCCAACATCATCGCCGCCGATCCCGAGATGCGCCGGAAAATCGACCGGCAACTCGTCGATAACGAACTCCACGCACTGAACGCCTTTGCGGTCGAGGCCCTGATCGCAGCCTACAACGAAGGCGGCGAGTGGCTGGACGAACTGAAAAAATACCTGTGGGAGAACTACGAATACCTGCGCGACTTCTTCACCCGGCACCTGCCGGCTCTGCCGGTCACTCCGCTCGAGGCCACCTACCTGGTATGGGTGGATTGTCGGACGTTGAAACGCCCCACGACGGAAATAGCCCGGCAGTTATTAGAAGAGGGGCACGTATGGATCAACGAAGGCGAAATGTACGCCGGAGAAGGGTTCCTGCGCATCAACATCGCCTGCCCCCGCAAGACGCTCGCCGAAGGGCTGGAACGCATCCGGAAAGTACTGGGGTAGGCATATACCGATCACCTGTCCGACCATAAACGAACGCAGAAGAGTCCCGTGAGGGACTCTTCTGCAAAAGGAGGCCATGATACAATGCAAACACTGTCCTCGCAAATGGATAAAATACCGAGATACGACGCTAAAAACAATGCCCCGATACCGGCCCCCGGCAAGGCGATTTCGAGCATACCGGTTTCAAAAAACTTCGTGTCCGCAGAAAGAATCAAAACCGGTAGCCCAGCGTCAGCGCATACGTCGTATTATGGTCGGAACCGGGTTTTGTCAGACGCGTCAGTCCATACTGTACTTCGGGACCGATGACGAAATGTCCGACGATGAAATCCGCACCGAAACCCACCCCTGCATCCCAGCGACGAACGTCGAACCCGGTACCGTCGGGCAGAGAAGAGCGGAGCAGACAGGCGACATAAAATCCCCCGTGCAGCGCCAGTCGCATACGGGCCGAAAGCCGGAACGAAACGAGAGCTTCGACGGGAAGATCGAGGTAGGAGAGCCGTGTGGCCTTATCCGAATCGTAGTTGAAGACATTGTTCGAAGTCGTGGCACCCTTCATCGAGAAGAAAAGCCCCGAGCGAAGCCCCCAATGTTCTGAAAATAGGTATTCGACACCGGCTCCGGCGCGGATGCCCATTTTGATGTGCCGGTCGCCGAAGGAAGAGGCCGTTGCACCGACGCGAAGGTCGGCATGAAGTTGTGCCGAAGCACTGAAAGCGATGAAAAGCAGGATGACCGCAATGATGATCTTTTTCATATTACCGATTGTATTAAAAATATTATTTTTGTACCGCAAAGTAAGATCATACGCCTTTTTCGGGCAATACTGATTTATCAGTAATGGAGGCATTGCAACGCGAATACGAAAAGCTGCTGAACGCCCAGCGGTTCGACCCCCGGGAACTGGACTACTCGGTGTTGGAACGCCATATCTCCCAATTGACGCTGCTGTCGCAGGTTTCGAACAGCGGTATTACGGTCTTCGACATGTACACCCGTCGCCACGCCTTCGCATCGTACAACTTCGCGGAATTGTTCCAATACGACCTGGAAAGTATCGCCACGGAAGATTCGGACTATTTCACCGGCCGTATCCACCCCGACGACCGGAAGGAGTTGCACCGCAACGGCATTGCTTGTCTTCGCTACCTGATGGACCACAAGGAGTTGGCTCCCGACGTAAAGTTGATCGATGAATACCGGGTAGATGTCGGAGGACGTTACGTGCGGGTGATCGAACAATTTCAGGTATTGGAGTTCGACCGGTCGGGAAACATCTGGCTTTCGTTGAGCATATTGGACGTATCACCCAATCAGGGAACGGAGGGCGGCGTACGCAGCCAGCTGCTCAACTATCGGACGGGAGAAGTATTTCCGCTCCCGACACCCGAGGTATCCTCCCTTTCCAGCCGCGAACGGGAAATACTGCGCTTGATCAGCCGGGGAAAATTATCGAAAGAAATTGCGGACCAACTGAATATCAGTGTACACACGGTCAATACGCACCGACAGCATATCCTCGAAAAACTGAATGCGGATAATTCGATGGAAGCGGTTCGCTACGCTTCGGCCCGGGGTTTACTCACCTGATACGGACAAAACGAAAGCGACGGGCGACCGCTATCGGCCGGGCTGCAGACCGGAAAACATCTCTTTGCGAGCCGCACCCCGGCAGCCTCCTGCCCGGAAAATCGGCTCGGATCGACGAAAAAGAACCGCTATCTTTCCATTATCGTGCTTACAAAAAAAGCGTAACAGCTCGATTTCTCGAACTGTTACGCTTTTTTCTACAAGAAAGTCCATTAAACCTTCCTGCCCCCATATTCGACTGCCGGAATCAGTGCGACTGACACGGACAACGGCGGCAGCCAGGGAAATATAAAACCTATTACACCAATTTCAACTCCTTCTTGATCCGTTCGATCTTGTCGTTCAGTTCGGCCCGTACCTTTTCGTAATCGGCGACGGACGGCAGGGTAGCCTTCACCCCGAAGTAGAACTTGATCTTGGGCTCCGTACCCGACGGACGGACACAGACACGGGTGCCGTCCTCGGTATACCACTGAAGTACGTTGCTCTTATCCTGCTCCAGATGCGTCTTCTTTCCGGTGCGGACATCGAACGACTCCAAAGTCTGAATATCGTTGATCTTCACCACGAGCGAGCCGAGAATCTCTTTCGGAGGATTGGCACGGTAATCGACCATCATCCGCTGGATCAATTCGGCACCCTCCTTACCGGTACGGACTACCGAAACGAGGCCTTCCTGGTAAAATCCGTACTTGACATAAAGCTGCTTGAGCCACTCGTACAGCGAGATACCCATCGTATCGCGCACCCAGGCTGCGGCCTCGGCCGCCAGCGAGCAGGCCGACACGCCGTCCTTGTCGCGGACGTAGTCCCCGGCCAGGTAGCCGAAGCTCTCCTCGCCGCCGCCGATGTACTGCATATCGGTACCTTCGTGCCCCCGAATGATCTTGGCGATGTATTTGAAGCCGGTGAGACACTCGTAGCATTTCACCTTGAAATAGTCGGCTACGGCATCCACCATTTCGGTCGTAACGATCGTTTTGATCACGTACTGGTGTCCGTTCAGGCGGCCCAACTCGGCCCAGCGGGTCAGTTGATAAGTCATCAGCAGCACCAATGTCTGGTTGCCGTTCAACAGCACGTATTCGCCGTTTTCATCAGGCAGCGCCACGCCGATACGGTCCGAATCGGGATCGGTAGCCAACACCAGATCCGCCTTCACCTTCTTCGCCAGGTCGATAGCCATCGACATCGTCTTGCGCTCCTCCGGATTGGGAGATTCCACCGTCGGGAAATTACCGTCGATCACCGCCTGCTCGGGAACCATTTGCACGTTGGTAAAGCCGAAGCGCTTGAGCGACTCGGGAACCAGCCGCACGCCGGCACCGTGCATGGGCGAATAGACGATCTTCATGTCGTGGAAACGTTTCACGCTCTCGGACGAAAGCGACAACTCGTATATTTTATTAAGGTATAACTCGTCGAAATCCTTGCCCAGAGCATGAATGTTCTGCGGGTTCCGGCCGGTAAGCACCTGATCGACCTCGGTGATTTTCTCCACCTCGTCGATGATGTTCTTGTCGTGCGGTGCCGTAACCTGCGATCCATCGGACCAGTAGGCTTTGTAGCCGTTGTATTCTTTGGGGTTGTGCGAAGCCGTGACGACCACGCCCGACTGACATTTCAGCTCCCGGATCGCGAAGCTCAACTCGGGTGTCGGACGCAGCGCGTCGAACAGAAATACGGTGAATCCGTTCGAGGCGAAGATGTCGGCCACACGCTCGGCGAACATCCGCGAATTGTTGCGGCTGTCGTGCCCTACGACGACCCGGATTTCCTCGCCCGCGAAATTGCGCTTCAGGTAGTTCGAAAGACCCTGCGTCGCAGCACCTACCGTATAGATATTCATACGATTGGTGCCCACTCCCATGACCCCGCGAAGACCGCCCGTACCGAACTCGAGGTCCTTGTAAAAACTCTCTACAAGTTCTTTCATATCATTATCCATCAGGTATTTAACCTGTTTTTTAGTCTCTGCATCATAATTGCCGTCGAGCCATTTTTGGGCTTTCGCCAGCACTTGTTGTTCTAATCCGTTTTCCATAACTACATTGGTTTTATTTATAGCTTAAAGCTGTTATCCTCCAAAAATTTTATACGCAAATATACATATTTTATTTCCAATATTCACTATCAGCAAGTTAAAAAAGAGGAGCCTGCCACATCCTTTTTTCTATAGTAAAAGTATCGACTTTTGCAAGCATTTTGCCGCTCCATTTTCACAAATTTATTTACAACTTTGTGCTACCAAAAAAAACGGATACACCCTCCATCGATGTTAGCTCCCGCACAGACATATTGCGAAAAATGGCAAACTTGTTTGGACCAGATCAAGTCCCGAACGACCGAAGAGGAGTTCGTGAAGTGGTTCAAACCCATCGTGCCGCTCGAATTCGACGGCAAGACGCTTCGTCTGTGCGTGCCCAACATGAGCTACGTCTATCAGATCGAGAAGCACTACATTCCGTTCCTGCGGCCGATCATCTCCCAGCTCTACGGACAGGAGATCCGCCTGCACTACGCCGTTCCCAAAAACGACGCACAGAGCGTGCCAGTGTCGAAAGAAGCCGATACGACGGCGATTTCGCAGTTCAGCACCCAGACCAACACGGCAAATATAAAAAATCCGTTCGTCATTCCGGGTCTCAAGAAGATCGTCATCGACCCGCAGCTCAACCCGAACTACACGTTCGCAACCTTCATCGAAGGGGAGTGCAACCGCCTGGCCCGTTCGGCGGGTATGGCCGTCGCGGTCGATCCGGGCCATACGCCTTTCAACCCGCTGTATATATACGGCAACTCCGGACTGGGCAAGACCCACATCGTGCAGTCGATCGGCCACGAAGTGCGGCAGCGCCACCCCGAACTGCAGGTGCTTTACGTCTCGATGAACAAGTTCCAGGCGCAATTCCAGACCGCCTACAAGAACGGCGAAATTCCGGATTTCATCCATTTCTACCAGATGATCGACGTATTGATTATCGACGACATCCAGGAGCTCACGGGAAAAACCGGCACCCAGAACGCCTTCTTCAACATATTCAACCACTTGCAACTGGCAGGCAAACAGTTGATCCTTACCTCGGATAAACCGCCCGTGGAGCTGAAGGACATCGAACAGCGACTGCTGACCCGCTTCAAGTGGGGACTTTCGACCCAGCTCAACACGCCCGACTACGACACCAAAGTCAAGATCATCAGAATCAAGGCTCAGAAACTCGGCCTCCAGCTTACGGACGAAATCGTCCGCTACCTGGCGGACAATATCTCCGCCAACGTCCGGGAAATCGAGGGCGCTCTGTCGGCCCTGGTAGCCAATACCGTCTATATGGGCAAGAAAGTTTCCCTGTCGCTCGTCAAGGAGATTCTGAAGGTCTATGTCCGGGTATGCCAAAAAGAGATCACAATCGAGCACATCATCGAAGTCGTCTGCGACTTCCTGCATATCGACATCCAGCGCCTCAATTCGCCCGAACGAACCCGCGAAGTGGCTCAGGCGCGTCAGATCGCCATGTACCTGGCCAAGCAGCACACCAAATCCCCGCTGATCGCCATCGGTTCGGCTATCGGAGGACGCAACCACGCCACGGTGTTGCACTCCTGCAAGGCGGTATCGAACCAGATCGAAACGGACAAGGCTTTTCAGCGACAGATGGAAGAGCTCGAAAAACTGGTCCTGGCATAACCCGCCGGGACTTTTTTCATCTCCTCCCGAATCACAAATTTGCGAAAAACTTACCGACGACTCGATATTTCCGATGCCATACAAGCCCGCAAACTCCGTCGCCTTCCGCTTGTTGTCACTCCGGACAAAACCATCCCCGACACCGGCACGCATACACTTCTCCAATCCGGTTGCACCCGGACATTGAACCACACCGGAGGCAGTCGATTCGCCGACCATATCCTCCGCCTCCGAAAATCCCGGATTCTTCAGGCCGTCGGCAACGAACGACCCTGTTTCCCCAAAATACGACCCACCCCGACACGCAGCCGCAAATTTCCCCTTCACACCACAGAATTACATCCGCAAACAGCCATAAATCCGGCCGGAAATGGCGATAATTGCATTTTATTTCGTAACTTTGAAAAATAAATCCCGTTGTGTAAAACACCCGGAGCGAAACGGCGATTCCGACTTTCAGGAACAGTGTCGGAAGATCCGTCGGTCGCCGGGCAGCGACGACAGAACAGCAAAGTTCGGCAGGCGGGAAAATCCCGGGTTTACGCACCGGACACCGGATACGAAATACGAAAAAATAAAAACAATTCGACTATATGGCAGAGAAAACACAAGCAAATCCCGACAAGTTAAAGGTACTTAACGCGGTGATGGAGAAGATCGAGAAGGATTTCGGCAAAGGCTCGATCATGCGCATGTCGAGCGCAGAGGTCGCCGACGTACAGGTAATCCCCACGGGTTCGATCACCCTGGACATGGCGCTCGGCGTAGGCGGTTACCCCAAAGGACGCGTCATCGAGATTTACGGTCCCGAATCCTCGGGCAAGACGACCCTGGCGATCCACGCCATCGCCGAAGCCCAGAAGGCCGGCGGTATCGCCGCTTTCATCGACGCGGAACACGCTTTCGACAGCTCCTACGCCCAGCAACTCGGCGTGGATGTCGATAACCTGCTGATTTCGCAGCCGGACAACGGCGAACAGGCGCTCGAAATCGCCGACTCGCTGATCCGCTCGAGCGCCATCGACATCATCGTCATCGACTCCGTGGCGGCTCTGACGCCCAAGGCGGAAATCGAAGGGGAGATGGGCGATGCCAAGATGGGATTGCAGGCCCGCCTGATGTCGCAGGCACTGCGCAAGCTCACCTCGAGCATCTCCAAAACCAAAACGGTCTGCATCTTCATCAACCAGTTGCGCGACAAGATCGGCGTAGTGTACGGCAACCCCGAAACCACCCCCGGCGGTCGTGCGCTGAAGTTCTACGCCTCCGTGCGTCTGGACGTGCGCCGCGGCGAGCAGCTCAAAAACGGCAGCGAAGTCGTCGGCAACCACACGAAGGTCAAGGTTGTCAAGAACAAGGTTGCTCCGCCGTTCCGCGTGGCAGAGTTCGACATTGTGTACGGCGAAGGCATCAGCCGCGAAGGCACGCTGCTTGACATGGCGGTCGAGCGCGACATCATCCACAAGAGCGGCGCGTGGTTCAGCTACAAGGATCAGCGCATTGGTCAGGGCCGCGAGAACACGCGCCTGTACCTGCGCGACCATCCCGAAATCACGGACGAAATCGACGCGATTATTCGTCAGGAGATTTTTGCGGATAAGCCCGCAAAGCCGATTGCGCCCGAAGAAGATCCCGGCGAACTTCCGGATGAGGACGAGGACGACCTTGCCCTGCTGGAAGCAGACCTCGGCGATGATGCCGGTGTCGCCCCGCTGGAAGAAGAATAATCCACAGGTTATCAAATTTGTCCACCCTTGCGTCTGCGGGGGTGGATTTTTTGTGGCAGTGCGCTTTTCCCTGCAGCAAAAAAGACCAGCAGTAGGAAACGAATTGCTCCCTATGCTGGTCGGTCGCGCCCATCTGGCGCGACACTGTTGAGTTGAGGAAAAGAGAAAG
>OHPP01001295.1_pt1 | contig 10367 bp, 8 predicted proteins | sample 1577731 | NCBI WGS metagenome assembly OHPP01 (sample SAMEA3879536, study PRJEB24766) | human gut metagenome | biome: human-associated habitat; feature: feces | place: USA | collected 1985/1987
GCTATCAATTTTACTGTCTGTTATTCTTGCAGAAGTATTAGTATCAATCCCAAATTCCCCAAGCCTTTAAAAAAAGCCTTATTTACATTTATATAGTACTTAAAAAAAAGCTTTTTTTCAATGACAAAAGTCACTAATTTTATACATTTTTTGGTAAAATAAGTACGGTGATAAAAATGAATGAAATTTTAATTGAACAATGCAGTTATTTAATCGATGATACACTGCCAAACATCACAAATATTTCAAATTTAATAGCTCTACTCTATCATGAAATGGAAAACATCAATTGGCTAGGCTTCTACATTTGTGATGAAACAAACAACGAATGTATTCTAGGACCTTTCCAAGGAAAAGTCGCCTGTACACGCATACCATATGGAAAAGGTGTTGTAGGTACTTGTGCTAAAACACAAGAAACACAAAGAATTGAAGATGTACATAAATTTCCAGGTCACATTGCCTGTGATTGTGCTTCCAATTCTGAAATCTGTATTCCTATAAAAAAAGATGACAAACTCGTTGCCATCTTAGATATTGATTCTTTTGAATTTAATAACTTCTCAAAAGAAGACCAAGCCACCTTAGAAAAGATTTGCGAATTCTTTATTCCCCTTTTCTAAGTACGAAAATATCATCTAGACTCGAATCACTTTGTAGAACCGTCAAACCATCCAGTAAATCTCTAGATAAGTCATCATCTACAATTTGAACAAGGAATGACTTTGTCAACTGACGCTTCGAATGAAGAAAAGCTCTTTGTACAACAGTCTTACCCAGTTGATACTCATTTGAAAGTGCCCGCACCATTAAACTCTTTTCTGGTGATACACCAATTAGAAGGTTGCAAGCCTTTTTTTCATGTAAGAAAGAAAGACTTCCCTTAAAACTTAGAGCATCATTGACATCCACCTTTAAAAGGTTTTCATCAAAACATCCCCAATACGCAAAACTATATACAGAATGATTTGAACGATATACATCTTTATAGTGCAAAAACAAATTTGTGCACTCTTGATAGATTTCACTAGGCGTGTACATCACATGGTAGCCAGGCAAGTTTTCACGCACTTCTTTCCACTTTTCAAAAGGATATATCATATCCGTACAAGCAGGATCCAAACAAGAATACGAAAAACAAGGCATGCACAATAAACCTGTATCTCCAATTAATTCTTGCAGTGTTTCTATCAACATTTGATAGTTACCCACCAAACCACTATAACGAGATAAATCTGCTTCTAATAAAATTTTACTTCCCTTTTCAATGCCCAAGTCGATAAATATTTGCTTAAAATCTTCTTTTGTATAAATTTCCATGCCAATATTCTAACTTTTATTTATAACTCTGGCAAGTTTTTACCGCCTTTTTCCAGTTTGAATACAAGCTATCCATTTCTTCTTTGCTCTTTTCTGGCACAAACTCTTTTTGAAGATCTACCCCAAGCTCATCTTGTGTCCAATACCCACAAGAAAGTCCTGCCAAATAAGCTGCACCTAAAGCCGTTAATTCATTGGTCTTAAAACGTTGAACAGGCATTTGAAGTAGATCACTCTGGAACTGCAACAAGAAATTATTGGTAGCAGCTCCACCATCCACCTTCATCGATGAAATCTCAATTTGACTGTCTTGCTTCATTGCCTCTAATACATCTTTTGACTGATAGGCCATAGATTCCAAGGCTGCGCGAACAATATGATTTTTATTGGCTCCAAAAGTTAAACCAACAATAGTTGCCTGACAAGCATCATCCCAATATGGAGCCCCCAACCCTACAAAGGCCGGTACAATATAGACACCATTTGTATTTTCAACACTTTCTGCCATGCCCTGCGTATCTTTCGTATTTTCAAATAACTGCAACTGATCACGAAGCCACTTCATTAAACTACCTGAAACAAAAATACTTCCTTCTAATGCATAATTGACTTGATTCCCAATTTGCCAAGCGACTGTCGACAATAAACCATTCTTTGATTCGACAATTTTATCTCCTGTATTCATCAACATGAAACCACCTGTTCCATATGTATTCTTAATGCCGCCCGCACTAAAGCAGCCTTGACCAAATAAAGCCGCCTGCTGATCGCCTACAACGGAACAAATCGGAACTTCTTGACCAAAAAAATGATACGAAGCTGTCTTACAATATGCATAGGATGTCGGTTTGACTTCCGGTAAGATTTGTCTAGGAATATCAAACATTTCTAATAATTCTTCATCCCAAGATAATGTATGAATATTAAATAATAGAGTACGACTCGCATTCGATACATCCGTAATATGTGTTAAAGAACCCGATAACTTCCATACGATCCAGCTATCCATCGTTCCAAATAGCACTTCGCCTTTTTTTGCCTTTTCATAGACATTTGGATTTTGATCAAAGATAAAACGAATCTTACTCGCTGAAAAATAAGGATCAATACGGAGGCCCGTTTTTGCCTTCACTACATCTTCATACCCTTTTTCCTTCCAACTATCGCAAATACTCTTTGTCTGTTTAGATTGCCATACAATGGCAGGACTTACAGGAAGCCCTGTTGATGCATCCCATAAAACACTTGTTTCACGCTGATTACTTATTCCAATGGCAGCCACTTGTTCTGGACGGATCTTACTTTTTAAGATGACCTCGCTCATCACGGCCAAACACGCCAACCAAATCTCATTGGCATCTTGTTCTACCCAACCTGGATGTGGGTAGGATATTGTCGTTTCTTTTTGAGCAATCTCAACCACGTTGGCTGCCTTATCAAATAAAACAGCACGCGTACTTGTTGTTCCGTGGTCGATTGCTAAAATATATTTTTGCATAGAAAAAAATCTCCTTATATGTCTTATTCTAGCCTTTTTGTAAGCGCCTTACAAGATTTTGTAGACAAAAGAAAAGAGACGTCAAAAACATCTCTTAACTACGAAGTGTTGCGTTGCAATCTTTTTGAATATGTTCAAGGATAGCTTCAAACACTTGGTTGATTTCATCATCTTTTAATGTATGAGAATCCGACTGGAATGTGATCGATAACGCAACTGATTTTTCATCTTTACTTACGTGTTCACCTTCATAAACATCAAATACTTCTACGTCACGAATGATCATTTCTTTATTTAAACGACCCTGTTTATTGATTGTGTCCACTACCTTTTGTACCGGCATTGTACGATCTAAAACGAATGCCAAGTCACGAGATACACTTGGATATTTTGAAACCGGAGTGAATTTGATTTTTGATTTTTTCACATTGATCAACGCATCAAAATCAAGTTCAGCCATCACAATATTCTTACCATATTGAGGATGAATATCACCTAATAATCCAATACAATCTTTTCCTAACATGATCTTAGCACTACGATATGGATGGAAGTGTGTTGTATCCATATCATTTTCTACAAATGAAATTCTTTGAGCTGCAATACCAATTTGTTCAAAGAAAGCTTCTACTAAACCTTTTAATGTATAGAAATCACTTGGTGTTACATCACTTGTCCAACGAGTTTGTTGTAAATTTCCACTCATGGCAATAGCTAAATGCATTTTAGCACCACTTACACCCGCTACATCACTCAATTCAAAGACATTGATATCTTTGATATTACGAGCACGGTTATAAGAAACAACATCTAATAAGCTTGGCAAAATACTTGTACGAATATAGCGACGCTCTTCACTCATAGGACTAGCTAGTTCGATTGCTTCATCATTATTAAAAATCGCATTGTCTTTCTTTTCTGTACTAACCAAAGTATATGTTAAACAATCTTGTAAGCCTTGACTACATAAGAAATGACGTGCCTGACGAGTCAATTGTTGTTTATATGTTAATTTACCTTCTGTCATAGGCATAACTGGAAGTGTACTAGGCAAACGATCATACCCTAACATACGAATAACTTCTTCGCTTAGATCGGCCATACCTTCCATATCGGTTCTTGAACTTGGAATGTGGCAAGTGATCAAATCATGAGTTACTTCAGGTTCAAAGTCTAAACGTGTAAATACATCGACAACTTCATCTAAGTTAAAGTCAGTACCTAAACGATTATTAATAGCTTCTAAAGTACAAGAAATTGATTTTGGTTCATAAGGAACTTGTCCATATTGAACTGTTTCTTCAATACCTGTCGCATCCGCATATTCAATCAACAATTGAACGGCACGATCCAATGCTTTTTTACTAGCTAATGGCTCAATTCCCTTTTGGTAGCGAACGCTTGCTTCTGTAGAAAGATTTAAGCGGCGTGCTGTATTACGAATCGCAACATGATCAAAAATAGCACATTCAATAATAATTGAATCCGTTGTATCTAAAATCTTAGAATCATCTCCACCCATAACACCGGCAATACCGATTGGTTTACCTTGATTTGTGATGACGATATCTTCTGGTTGTAATTTATAAGTCACACCATCTAAGGCTGTATATTCTTCATCAAAGCCATCGGCTACGACAATACTTTGACTTGGCAATGATTTCGCATCATAAAAGTGCATTGGTTGCCCTGTTTCCAACATAACGATATTTGAAATATCGACAATGTTATTGATTGATTTTACACCACTAGCTGCCAATAATTCTTTCATCCATTTTGGACTTTCTTTGATCGTTAAGTGGTTGATCACTTTTCCATAGAATAATGGACATTTTGATGTTGTACTTTCAACATGCAAGTTACTAGGTGTACCTACATCACTAGCCCCTTCATATTTTGGTAGTTTAACTTCACGATTTAAGATGGCACCCGCTTCTTTTGCCATATTAAATGTAGCTAAACAATCATTACGATTTGGTGTTAAACCAATATCTAACACTTCATCATCTAAACCTAAATAGCCAAGTGGATCTGTATTTCCTACAGGCGCATCCGCAGGTAATACTTCAATACCACTCTTTTGATCATCATCTAAACTAGCTGGATCTACCCCTAGTTCAAGTAATGAACAGATCATACCATTACTTTCAACTCCACGAATCACACCATTCTTGATTTCTCCACCAGGTAAAACAGCACCTGGTAGTGCAACAATTACATTTTGTCCTGCAGCCACATTGGGTGCACCACACACAATATTGACAACTTCATTTCCTACATTGACAGTTGTACAGTGCAAGTGATCACTATCTGGATGTTCTGTACAAGTTTCAACGTGACCAATCACTAAGTTTGTTCCTTGCGATAAATGTTCAATACCTTCTACTTCAAAACCCGCATCGGTAATGCGTTTGGCCATTTCTTCAATAGAAAGATCTTGTACATCCATAAATTGATTAAACCATTTTCTTGAAATACGCATACTTAAATCCTCCTACTCATAACGTTTGAATGTAGAATTGAAACGTTTATCGTTTGTATAGAAATGACGAATATCATCAATGCGATACTTCAACATCGCAACACGCTCAATACCTACACCGAACGCAAAACCACTACATTTTTCTGGATCATAGCCAGCCATTTTTAATACATTTGGATGTACTTCACCAGCACCTAGAATTTCAATCCATCCAGTACCTTTACATGTTGGGCATCCTTTTCCGTTACAAATGTGACAAGAAACATCCACTTCTACACTTGGTTCTGTAAATGGGAAATAACTTGGTCTAAAACGAATCTGACGGTCTTGACCAAATAATTTTTTAGCCATAAATTCTAAAGTTCCCTTTAAGTCCGCTAACGTTACTTTTTCACCAATAACCAATCCTTCCATCTGCATGAACTGGTGAGAGTGAGTCGCATCATCATCATCACGACGGTATACCTTACCTGGACATACAACCTTAATTGGAAGATTTGGTGCACTTTCTTCTAACACAACCATCTGAATCGCCGTTGTATGTGTTCTTAATAGACGATTTGGATCAATATATAAAGAGTCCTGCATATCACGTGCTGGGTGATCCTTAGGAATATTGGCTCTCTCAAAACAATATTCATCATCGACAATGTCGTCACCTTCAATAACCTGATATCCCAAACCAATGAATAAATCTTCTAATTCCTGGCGCACTAAATTTAATGGATGTGCATTCCCTAGTTCTGGTTTACGCCCTGGCAAAGTGATATCGATCTTTTCGGATTCGATCTTTTTTTGCATTTCTAAAGCAGCCAATTGTTCTTTCTTTTCTTCAATCATCTTAGAAAGATCTTGTTTCAACTGGTTGACCTTTTGTCCAAAGATAGGTTTTTCTTCTTTCGACAAATCTTTCATACCCTTCATTAACTCTTGAACAGGTCCTTTTTTACCTAGATACAAGACACGTAAATCATTCAATGAAGATGAATCTTTGACATCTTGAATTTTTTGTGTAGCTTCCTGCAAAAGCTCTTCGATTGTTTTCATGTTGTTCTTCCTTTCCCTAAAAACAAAAAAAGACGACGCAAGAACGACTACTGCCGCGTTACCATCTTGCTTCGTCTTGATAGACACACTTAATTAACCATGATAACCGTATGAAACGGAAGAGGTTTTAACTCTTGCTCAAAGGTGAATTCACTATTCCTACTCATATAAACCTTTCACCAATCGGTTTACTCTCTGATCTAAGCGTTAAATAGTTACTATGTCTTCTCATTGCTTTAACATTTCAAATTATATCGAAGTCCATGTTTTTTTTCAAGCCGAAGTATGGTAATATTTTTTTATGATTCAATCTGTAAACAATAAAAAAATAAAAGAATACGCCAAACTGATTCAAAAAAAAGAAAGAGATAAGACAAATCTATTTCTCGTCGAAGGCGAACATATGGTTAAAGAAGCATTTAACGCAAATGCTCTACAAGAATTATTTATCCTTGAAGGACTCGAATGTCCAATAGAGTTTAACTATGAAACCGTAACGCAACAAGTATTAAATAAACTGTCAAACCAGAATTCAAATTCTAAAATGATTGGTGTATGTAAAAAATTAAACTTAAAACCGGAAAAAGAAAATAGTATTCTATTACTAGATAATGTACAAGATCCAGGAAATGTTGGTACGATTTTAAGAACCGCTCATTCTTTTGGCATTGACTGCATTTATATGTCAAAGGGGTGTGCCGATATCTACAATCCAAAAACGATTCAGTCCAGTCAAGGAGCCCTATTCTACATTCCTGTTATCCAAACGGATTTAGTAGAAGAAATTAAAAAGCTTCAAGAAAGAAATATTGAAGTGTATGCCACAGCTTTACATGACAATCACAAGGATCTTCAAGATATTAAACCCAGTGAAAAATACGCAATTCTAGTTGGCAATGAAGGACAAGGTGTACGTAAGGAATTAATTGATTTAAGTAATCATATTGTCAAAATTGAAATGGAAACTTTTGAAAGTTTAAACGTGGCCATTGCCACATCTATTTGTATGTATACATTTAAATACGCAAAAAGGTAGCAAATGCTACCTTTTTATTTTTCTCCATTCAAATAATGAATACATGGTACATATAAATTCCGTAACGACAAAGGCATACCAACCTACATGAATGCCAAAACACTTCATTAAGCCATATGTCAATGGAATCAAAATGACAAGTTGTCTAGCCAAAGTAATCACTAACGAAGTATTTGCCTTATTTAAAGCCTGGAAGGCAGCACATAAAACCATACTGATACCCGCAAACACAAAGCTTAAGCTAATGATTTTTAATGCAGGTATTCCTAATCCATACATCTGATCATTCGCACTAAACATGGCTAATAATTGTTTAGGGAATAATTGAAATACAATCGTTCCTACAGCCATAATGAAAATCGATAAAATCATAGAAAATTGTATAGCTTCAATTGCTCGATCTTTTCTGTTAGCCCCATTGTTATAGGCAACAATTGGAATCAAGGCATTGGTGATTCCAAGCACTGCCATATTCAAGAAATTCTGTAATTTATAGTAAACACTAAAGACAGTAATCGCCATAGCTGAGATTGGTGCTAGAATCATATTCATAAAAACAGTCATAAAACTTAATACGGACTGCATTAAGATGGCAGGTACACCTACTTTATAGATTTTACGTAGAATAGATATCGAAAAGGAAAAATTATGCATATGAATATCCAATTCTTTTATTTTTACCTTCGTAATAACATATCCAATAAGCATGGCACAAAACTGTCCAATAACGGTCGCAATGGCAGCTCCGGCAACACCCATTTCAGGTAAACCAAACCATCCAAAGATCAAGATTGGATCTAGAATAATATTAATAATGGCTCCTGCTCCTTGCATAACCATGTTATAAATGGCATTTCCTGTTGCCTGCATGATTCTTTCAAAAATAATTTGTATAAAGACACTAAATGAAAACATCGTGCATATACGAATATACGTATTGGCTAGTGAAACCACATTTGAATCGGACGTAAACCAAGATAAAAAGACATTAGAAAAAAGTAAACCTAAAAGTAAAAAGACAAGTCCATTCACAAATCCTAACAAGATTCCATGCATCATTGTATTATTCGCATAATCAAATTTCTTTTCACCTAAGTATCGTGCAAGTAGTGTATTAAAGCCAACGGCTGTACCACATGCAATCGCAATCATAATGGTTTGTACCGGATAACATAAAGATACAGCGGTTAGTGCATCACTTGAAATTTTGGCAACAAAGATACTGTCGACAATATTATATAAAGCTTGAATCACCATCGAAATGATGATGGGCAAACTCATAGAAACCACTAATTGTTTGATTTCCATATTTTCCATTTTATTCATAAAAAATTACCTCCCCCATGTTTTGGCAGTTTCATAGGGGATACCAAAACGCTAAAATAAGTTAATATATTTTTTCTATTTTGTCAAATCAAGAATAGACTCACCAATCAAATCAGATGGTTTTGATAAATCAAAGTTATCTAAAACACTTGCACCAAGAACACCAAACGAACTTGAATCGTCCAATACTCCATGTTCTTTCATACTAGGTGAATACATTAAACATGGTACACACTCTCGAGTATGATCCGTTCCTTTATAGGTTGGATCATTTCCATGATCGGCCGTAATGATCAATAGTGTATCTGAATCCATAACACCAAGTAGTTGACCTAATAAAAGATCAAAATCTTCAAGCTCATCAGCATATCCAGAAACATTTCTTCGATGGCCCCACTTAGCATCAAAATCCACAAGGTTCGTAAATAATAAACCTGTAAAATCTTTTTTCATTTCTTCAATCGTTTGAAGCATACCCTCATGACTTGAAGTCGAATGAATACTTTCTGTGATTCCCTGACCATTAAAGATATCACGAATCTTACCAATGCCAATCACATCCAATGAATGAGATTTTAACACATCTAAAACAGTTTCACTCGATGGAGACAATGCATAATCATGACGATTGCTAGTGCGTGTAAAGTGACCCACCGAATCTCCTACATAAGGACGAGCAATGACTCTTCCTACCTTGTATTCTGGTTTTAGAGTTATTTCTCGTGCAATCTGACATACTCGATATAGCTCATCTAATCCGGTCACTTTTTCATGTCCACAAATTTGTAGAACACTATCAGCAGATGTATAAAGTATCAATTTCTTTCCGTTCGATTGAATCTCTTCCATTGCCAACTCATCTAAGATTTCCGTTCCACTTGCACTTTTATTTCCAATAAAGACATGGCCTGTTAATCTTTCTAATTCCTGAACCAATTCATCAGGAAAACCATTTTCAGTAAATGTTTTAAAAGGTTTTGTCGTATGAATTCCCATCATTTCCCAATGGCCTGTCATTGTATCTTTGGAACAACTTGCCTCATGCATCTTAAATGCATAGCCTTTTGATTGTAAAGATTTACCACTTGGATGAAGATTTCCTAAACCTAATTGATATAGATTATCTATCTTTAAATCTGGGCGATATTCTAGGATATGTCCAAAAGTATCGGCACCTGCATCATCAAATTCTTTGGCATCTGTAGCTTGTCCAATCCCAAAAGAATCAATAACGACACAAACTATTTTTTTGTATTTCATAAACGAATCGCACTTTCTAAGGCAAGCGTAATCATTTCATTAAAAGATGTTTGTCTTTCTTCAGTACTTAAATGTTCATTTGTGCATAAAGAATCAGATACAGTTAATAGACAAGCTGCCTTTTTATTCAATACCTTAGCATTGTGGAATAGGGCGAAACTTTCCATTTCGACACAAAGTGCATCTTGCTCTTCAACCATTTTTTCTGGTTGTTCTAAATCACCTTCATAGTAGAAAACATCACTAGAATGTGTATTTGTCTTTACAACAGGAATCGAAACTTCTTGACTTACACTTTCAATCAACTTATTTAAATCTTCATCTGGATATTGCATACGATCCGTATCGCCACTTTGTGCTAAGGCATAGGTAGATTCTGAATAACTTCCCTTGACTAA